>ERZ773045.114-NODE-114-length-42991-cov-10.061976_pt1 | contig 42991 bp, 31 predicted proteins | sample MGYA00580635_ERZ773045 | MGnify/ENA primary metagenome ERZ773045 (study PRJEB29015, sample SAMEA2738115) | human oral metagenome | biome: human oral; feature: human-associated habitat; material: saliva | place: China | collected 2261 ...
TACCGATATAGCTGGCATGGCCTACCTTTCAAAGAAAACGGCCCTGGAGGTAAGGTCTAGGATGCCTTACCTCCAGGGTCGACTGTTGTGACAAAGCTACTAACCACTTGCAGCCAACAGAGATGCTGCAGCCGTTAGTACACTGGGTAGTGAAGCGTGCAATGCCGCCGGTCGGGCACCCAGGGGTGCACAGGAACGTCGAGGTGATTTGAGGACAAACAGCTTCCTCAACCTCTTCAACACGGGTGTCAAGGTCAAAGGGGACCATGACTTGTCCAATCTCTCAGAATCTGAACATATTCGGGTAACAGAAAGTTACCTGCGTTACTATGATACAACCAGGCTAGGTCGAATGTGAGATTAGCAGGGGGCAACTTTCAGAATGTTCAGATCTGACTATGATTTAGCCTAATTATGCTCCTTCGAGATTGAGGTAAGCCTACCTATTTGGATAAACGGGTAATAGTAACATACAAAATATAGCTAATGCAAACCATGACCCAGCAAGGGTGAAGTACTACCTCAGCACACGCTTGGTCCAAATCCAACATGACCCGGTTTTTCAAACTCGGTCTCTGGGCCTTCCTTGGGACCTTGCCGTTTTCTGGTTGATCTGTAGGAGCACGAGGCCGTACTTTTTGACGCGGAGCTGAACCTTTTGACGCTTTCTGCCTTGATGCACCGAGCGAGCCCCTGAGTCGCCCCTCCGAGGCTCCGATCAGCCGCCGTCAGGGACTCCTCCACGGCACCACACACCCGGCTTCAACACCCCAAAACCGCCACAGAACAGCGAAAACGCCACCCTGGATAGTTCCCGGCCGTGCCGGAAACCTTTGTATCCAGAGTGACGTCCTTTTGGAGCGGGTGACGGGAATCGAACCCGCTCCATTTCGGCGATAAAGGTTTTTACCGCTTTTTCCCTGATTTTTTAAGGCCCCGGTGCGACTCTGGTTTGTTCACGCCCAGCTGCCGCGAGGGCTTTTTTGAGCAAATGACAGTATTTTTGCCGACGGCGCCATTCATGGCCCTTTTCACATAAAGTTGTGACCAGCGGGACGCAAGTGGCTAACCAAAAACCTTACAAACACTAACAAAACCAGTAATAGCTTGCATTGCTAGCTAGTCGACCCATAGCTCCCACAAACCCTTCTCTAGTGTGAGCGCAATCATATAGGATTGTCATTAAGACACTATCCAACGAGGGGAGCTAGCGTTGAATGACGACGACAACACCAGCAAGTCTATGGATGAGTTGCCGCTCTTAGTTAAGAAACCGCCGGCTCCCCTAGGCTTATCTCTACAACGAGCCATAGCTGTTTTGAAGGACACTGGCCGTTACTCACTGTTGGCAATCATTGTAATGACGCTGGTGCGCGGCATACTTCCAGCAGTGCAGGTGGCAGCTATAGGCTCCCTGGTTGCCAATATTGCTGATCTAAGTAGCGGGCTGAACCAGGCTGCTTTGTGGGCGCTAACCCAGCTAAGTTTGGCTTTTATTGGCGCTTATGTTTTAGAAAACTTAATTAAATATGTGGGAGACCGACTGACCCTAAAGCTTTCCTACGACACCGATATTACGGTAGTGCGTAAGCTAAGCTCACTTGAGGTGCAAGATTTTGAATGTGCTCACACCTATGATTCTATCCAGCGGGTAGATTCAACCACCGGCCAGCACATATTTGAGCTGTTTGATTCTGCTCGCTCTGGTATTCAGGGGGCTATCTCGATTGTCAGTATTATTATAGTTATTGCCACCTGGAACCTGTGGATTGCGGTAGCACTTTTAATTGCCCCCATTCCTGCAGCTATAGCCACATTCCAGTTACAAAACAAAGCCTATGAGATTGATTTTGCACGCGCCCCACAGCTGCGCCTGGCAACCTACTTCAGGGAGCTGCTAACCTCAGACTCTATCCGCAAAGAGATTGGGATTTTTGGTCTGGCACAGCTGTTTGAAAGCTGCTACACCAGCATCCGAAAGGGGTTCCTTAAACAGGATTACCTGCTAGCTCGCTACAACCTAACCAAATCTGGCACGCTTGGGCTGATTTCAGTTTTTGCTAACGTGGCTTCCATAGTTTTCGCCTCAATTGTTGCTGTGCAAGACGGCAAGGTTGGCGAACTTGCCGGTTTCATCTCTGCTATGGGGCAGATGAATGGGTTAGTGTTGGCCACCTTTATTGGTATTACTGGTATTTACCATAATCTGCTTTACGTATCTAACTGGGTTGCCGTAATGGAAATGCAGCCCGCGCAAATAACCTCTGGCCAGCTAACCCTGGAAGGCTCGAAACTTCCGCAAAACGCAAGCGACGCCGTCGAGATAGAATTTAAAAACGTAAGCTTCACCTATCCGGGCACGCAAGCTAAAGTGCTTGACGGAGTGTCTTTTAAGATCGACGCCGGCACCACCAGCGCCCTGGTGGGTCTAAACGGCTCGGGTAAAACCACAATTTGTAAGCTTTTACTACGCTTCTACGAGCCCACAAGCGGCAGTATTTTAATCAACGGCACAGATATTGCTGATTACAGTCGCGAAGCTTTATATAAGCGCTTTTCTGCACTTTTCCAAGACTTCGCTAAATTTGAGCGTTCCTTGGGGGACAATATTACTTTCGGCGCCGGTAGGGGTTTTACTGACGACGACAGTCAGGCAGCTACCGCCGCACTAAACATGGTGGCCTTGAACTATTTAAAGGAGGAGCTACCGCAAGGTTTTGACACGATTCTTGGCAGACGTTTCGACGGCGGCCAGCAGCTATCTATTGGGCAATGGCAGCGCCTGGCAACCGCGCGAGCCTTATATAAGAAGCCTGGCCTGTTGGTGCTGGATGAACCCACCGCCTCTGTTGACGCGGTTTCAGAAAAAGCCATGTTTGAGGCGCTGACCGCAATAGACTACCAACTGACAATCTTGCTGGTGGCGCACCGTTTCACCACAATCTGCCACGCCGAGAAGATCATTGTGCTTGACGGCGGCAAGGTGGTTGGCTGCGGCGATCACGCAAGCTTGCTCAAATCATGCAAGTTCTACGCAGACATGTTCCACGCCCAAAACAGCTACAACTAGCAGCGCTGCGGCCTGTCGCCTCGTTAGGCTGGGGATAGCGGCTGCGACTTGGCGGGACGCTTGACTGCTAACGCAGCCAAAATAAGCAAGCCACCACCAATGCAGCCAAGGCCAGACAGTGAGCCAAGTACAAGATCTGAAGTTCTAACCAGGCTCACCACATAGGCAACCATCCCGCACATAGTTGCAACCACAAAAAGTGACCACACCTGCGGGTTTAGTTTGGAAGTGCGATCTACATGAACAAGTTGCAGCCAGGCCACCGCAGATAGCGCAAGGTGGACGTACCAACCAACTTGCATACTCAATGAGCTGAACCCCACCACTAGCCACATCGCCGCAACAGCCAGGCCTAGCAGACTAACTACAATAACCGCACGGTCTAGCTGCTTCTTGTTCTGCGCCACGCCACTCATCTTCGTTGCCTATCGCCTTAGATATGTTGAATCAGACTAATGCCACAATCTAGCGTTAAGCCATGCTTGTCAGCAACTCTGGGCAAACACATCAATAGCGCGCCAGAAAGAATGTCACATGCTATAGTTTCACCGTGGCGGACAACACATTAAGTTGTTGATTTAACGGTGGTTGTGTGCCACTTGTGCCTGCACAGCTGTGTAATTTAAGCGAGTTGAAATTAATGGATGCTGTAATTAACGCCCACGGGTTACAGGTGGCTTATGGCAAGCACCTAGCCCTGAACCTGGAAGACTTTCGCATAGACTCCCAAGCTGGAGTGGTTGGTCTCTTTGGGCCAAATGGCGCAGGAAAAACCACCTTATTGCGCACCCTTGTTGGTGACATCGCTAAATTTAAGGGGAACCTGCAGGCCCCTAACCGCACGGACATAAGCTACCTGCCCGACGAGCCTTTCCTATACTCCTGGCTTAGCGTTGGCCAATGTGTAGAGCTGTTCCGCAATCGCCACAGCGATTTTCGTGTAGACATTTTTAAGGAATTCCTTGCCGGAGCCGCTTTTTCCGCCTCAAGTAAGGTCCGTAGCCTCTCCAAAGGCATGAGTGAACGCCTACACCTGGCTTTAATCATGTCCCGGGCCCCCAAACTTTACGTGCTGGATGAGCCCTTGGCCGGCGTCGACCCCCTAGCACGCGACTACCTACTTGAGCTTATCCGCACCCTACGCAGCCCCGAGGCTCCCCTACTACTAAGCACCCACCTAATTAACGGTGTTGACTCCATTTTTAACGAAATCGTGCTGATATCAGACGGGCGGCTACTAACCCACGACAGCGCCGACAACCTGCGTGCACTTGGTGATGGAGATTTAGAGTTAGCCTACAAAAGGAGCGTGTCTGGCCGATGAACGCAACCAGCGACAATCGACTATTTGCCGTCAAATATGGGCGCACAATGGCGCCCCTGATCACCATGATCCTAGTGCTATCCATTGTACGCCTGGGCTCCAACCAGCTAGTAGTCCAACAGGTATACGGCATTGGTGTCATGCTGATTGAGGTTGCATTAACCCTATACGCACTAGATAGCACCTTGCGCCTGACCGGGCTTTGCGACGATCGCCTACTGCTCCTTTCCCCCTTATCAAGGTGGCAGCTAGCCGTGCGAAGCACCTGCGTGCTATCGCTATATCTGCTGCTGGGCTACATTGCTACCCTCCTACCACTATTAAATTCCCAACCAGTAAATCTGACCTTGCAGCTAGCCAACCTGCTTGGTTACGGCGTATCAGTATTTACCGGCTTAGGTTTAATGCTGCTTATAGCCTATGCAGCTAAAAGCATTCGCGAGCGTTTCCCGTTCATAATGTCTACCTGGGCGCTGTTTTCAGTTACCACACTCTTGGCCGTAACCCTTTGCGTTCGCGCCCTTAACTCTGCTGTTCCCAGCGCAAACTGGCTTCTAGGGGTCAGCTCCGCCGAGAACACGGTCAACCTCTATGCCGCAAACCTGCCAGTTACCGCAGTTGGCTTAGGCACCCACACCCCAACAGTCTTCCTATTTATCATCGCCAATTTGATCCTAGGCGCAGTTTTTTGGGCTGGCGCACTAGCCTTGGCACGGCGCAAGCACAACTTCATACGCCTATAGCCACTCCCTCGAACCAAAAACACAATATAGTGGCAGAGATTACATACCTTAGATATAATATATTTACAGCTCAGATGTACGGCTGATGACGGTATTAGGGCAGGTAATCATCAATGACAGCTAAGAGAAAAGTTGCCTCGGTTCTTAATGCAGTAAAGACCTACGACGGCCTTAACGTTGTTGACGACGTGTCGTTTAACCTTTTTGCAGGACAGACGACTGTACTTGTTGGACCTAATGGTTCCGGCAAGACCACTATGTTGGAAATGCTTGTTGGTTTGCGCTCAATGAGCAAAGGCTCGGCAACCATAGCTGACATTCCGGTTGTGCCAGGCGGAGAACATAAGTTTTACACCGGCGTTCAACTTCAAAGTTCAGGCATACCTTCACGTATCAAAACAAAAGAAGTTATCCGCTCTGTTGAATGCCTTTATGCCGACCCCGCAGACTGGAAAGCTATGGCAACCGCCCTTGGTGTCGACACTTATCTTGACGCGATGGTTGATAACTTGTCTGGTGGTCAGCGACGCCGCCTAGACATTCTGTGCGCAGCAATAGGCCGCCCTTCTCTCCTGGTTCTAGATGAACCCACCTCCGGGATTGATCCAGAAGGACGCGCTATCGTATGGGATTTCGTGCGCTCACTCGCTAGTGAGGGCTGCGCCATTATTACCTCCACACACGACATGTCAGAAGCTGAGGCGTTCGCAGATCATCTGCTCGTAATGGCAAAAGGAAAGATCCGCATCGAAGGTAGCGTCGACGACGTTCTTTCCAGTCTTGGCGGAAACCGGCGTTTACGCGTCGCTCGGCCAACTGAGCACATTATCGAACTGTTTGAAGAATCTGGTTTACGTCACGGTCGTACCGGAAAGGCAATCGTTGCAATAGGCAGCGCCGAGGATACCACTAAGTTAGCTGCACAAATTGATGAGCAGAATAGTGCGGTTGACATCCTCACCGGACCAGTTCGCCTTGAAGACGTATTTGCAGTCATAACCGGCATAGATGTGAAGCAAGGAGCTGAAGATAAATGAAGCATCATGCAAAAGGAGGTTCTCGCTCGAAAATTATCTGGGTATGGTACCGGCAAGAATTACTTCTTCTATTAAGAGAACCTGTTGCCGTATTCTTCTCCTTAGCTTTCCCACTGATCATATACATTTTCATTGGTATCCCTTACGCTGAACAAATTATCCCCGATACCAAAGTAAAATTTATTGACATGATGTTCCCAACTCTTGTTGGAACAGTTGCCGCTAACCTCCTCCTTATGGGGCTTCCAATCTACCTAGCTGAACTTCGTTCACGGCAGGTAGATAAACGATATCGAGCTCTGCCTTTGTCTGGCACAAATTTTGGAATTGCCGTTATCTTAGCGATGCTGACACTCACTATTGCGGCGTCAAGCCTAATAGTCGGGATTGTCGCTTTTCAACATGGACTTCGCCCGGAGGTAACTTCACCGCTATTTGTCTTACTAAACATTGGACTTGTCGTTTTTCTTTGCGCTGTTGGATTTTTCCTTGGAACACTACCTTTGGGCGCTCGCACGATCAACGCCCTCACTGCCGCAGTCTTTTTCATCTTATTTTTTGGCTCAGGCGCCGCAGCCCCAATAGATACGCTACCTGCAATAATCAAGAAAATTCTTGAGTGGAATCCCCTAAAAATTTGGTTTGATGCGCTTGTAGCCGTCTACACTGACTCGCCATTCCCCGCCGGCGGGATATGGAAGATCGCCCTAACACTTATCTTTGCAGCATTTCTTGCTGCGATAGGACTGACTAGTTGGCGCAAAACTGAATAACAGTTTGATACTTGGTGAACGTGGTCTTGCCTTGGCTGTAAAGCCAAGGCAAGACCACAGGTAAGTAACTAAAAGTATTTGTTACTTCCTAACGTCCCACTTGAAAGTACGCACTGCCACTACAAACAAAGCCACAGTAACAGCAATAACTACCGCAAATGCTAACAGTGGGTTACTAGTGCGTTGTAGCGGGCTATCAGCCGCCCAGAAGATCAGGTCAGCGAAAAGACTGGTAGGTATCTTGCTGAGAACAGCTGTCAGTGAGTCTGGCAGGATTGCGAACGGTATGGCAGCCCCACTAAGGAACAGTGCAAGAAGCTGGATAAGTGTAGAAAGATTGGCCGCTAACTGCCCTGACGAAACCGCCCCACCGATTAGATACCCAATAGTGAAGAAAAGCGCTAAACCAATAAGCGACACCGCAAAAACTAAAACACCATTCGATGCTGTCACTAGATCCAACCCAATAGCGATTGCAATAATGATCGCTATCTGGATGATCCCCATAATGAAACGCACAGCTAGGTGAGTTAATAAAAAGTCTGTGCGCGACAGTGGGGTTGTGCCCAGCACGCGCAGCGCCCCGGCTTCTCTAAGTTCTGCTAGCGGTCCGGCTGTTACCTGAAGCCCGATGCCAGTGACTGCCAGGAAAATTGCCATAGGCATAACAATCGGACCAAAATCTGGGCCACCCGGTTTCCCGGCCATAATGTAGGTCATCCCTAAAAACATTCCTGACATGAAGAAAGGGAACACTGCCACAAACACGAAATATGACACATTTCGCACTAGCTCACGAGTTTGTAGTTTAAGTAAATCTTGTGTGTAGTGTCCACGCATTACTACTGCCCTGCCTTAGTAGTCGCTTGCTTTTCAAACTCATGGCCAACCAAGTTTTTGAACACATCATTCAAACTTGGCTCTTTTATAGTTAAATTGGTGAAACTACCTATTTGCGCAAGTCTCTTGAGTACTTCATCGACACTCTTGGTGCGGATCAAGACGTTCTCACCTTGGATAACAACCTCTCCCAAGGCTTTCAACTGGTCTTTAACAGCACTATCAGCGCCGTTAATCTGGCAACTAACCACAGAGCCCTGAGTATGACTACGAATAAGCCGCTGGGGACTTCCCTGGGCTACCACCTTGCCACCATTAACCACACCTACGTCATCGCACAGAGCAGTAGCTTCTTCTAAATTGTGTGTAGACAGCACTATGGTCATACCCTGCGAGGATAGTTGCCTTAAAACATCCCAAAGTTTTTCGCGTGCAATAACGTCAAGGCCTGTCGAAGGTTCATCTAGGAACACCACCTTGGGTTTACCAACCAGAGCCAGGCCAACATTTAGCCGTTGATGCTGACCACCTGATAGCTTAGATACTTTTCGAGATAGCAAATCTTCTAGGCCAAGCCAGTGGACAACATCGTTAACTGGGTATGAATCTGGGTAGAGGCTTCCCCAAAAACTCAGGATTTCTTCTACTTTTTGATGGGGGAAGATTTTTACTTCCTGGGGCTGCACCCCTACATGGGAACGCACCCAGGCGTTATCACTGAGCGGATCTTTACCAAAAATACTAACCGTCCCAGAATCTGCTCTGCGCAGGCCCACAGCTATCTCAATCGCCGTCGTTTTGCCGGCCCCGTTAGGGCCAAGCAGCCCAAAAATCTCTCCCTGAGTAACGCTCAGAGTCAGCTTATCCAGCGCCTGCACTGGCCCGGCAGGAGTGTCGTACCGTTTTGACAGCTGACGCAACTCAACCACATTCGTCATCGATATAGCCCCCAATCAGAGTGGAAATATGCAGTTGTTATGTGTCTTGTCCACACTTGCCTCAAACCGCAAGACTTCCGTATCTCGCAGTTGATTACAGCACTGGATAACAACTTCAATTACATTTAAACCCAAGAAGACATGTAACGGAAGTCTCAAACAGGCATGTTGCCAGGCCAGCTGAAAAACTATCGCTTAAGCCAGCGCCGTCGTCGTAAATAGCGCCACCACATAGGCCGCGCCACCCCCGCGAACCGGCAGATGTGCCTGCTCACCCCACGTTTCCATGCACCCTATTATCCCACTTCAGGGGCAGTTTGAAGGGGTTAATAACGATTTTAAAGCGGGCTGTTTTAGGCGGGTTTTAAAGCGGGCTGTTCGAAAGCTGATTTTAGGGCAGATTTTGGGCAGGTTTTAGCGACGCCGCAGCACCCCGATACGCTCGGTAAGGGAACGCTGCTCACCCACCACCGGCAATTGCCACACACGCCAATAAGCCAGCAAACAGAAACCTGCCCCCACACACATTGAAAACAGCATCGCCAACACCGGATTCAAATCAACAAAGCGCACCAATGAAGCCTGCGTAAAAGCCGCCGCAAGCGCCGGCAGCGCATAAAGCCGGTTACCGCCAAATACTGCCGGGGTGCGCCCCACACTAATATCGCGGATCATGGAGCCGCCTACCGCCGTCATGCAGCCTAAAAGCAGGGCAGGGATGAAACCTAGGTGATTTTCTAGGGCTTTGGCGGCGCCGGTGGCGGACCAGATACCTAGCACAATAGCGTCAGCAACCACCAGGAAACGGTGGGACCATTTGCCTTCAAATTTGAAGAACCAGGCGATGGCGGCCCCCAGGCAGGCCATCCAAATGTAGTAGGGGTCGGTCAGGGCGAAGGGCGGGCCGTTTTGAATCATCAGGTCGCGCAGAATACCGCCTGCGGTGGCCGTCATTAGTGCCAGCACCACGAAACCTACTATGTCGAAGTTTTTTTGGCGGGCAATTAGCCCTCCCAGGATCCCGTTTAGGATCACCCCGGATAGGTCGATGAACCGGAAAACGGCAGGTAGGGCGTTGGGTTCAAGTAGTTCGTGCATCGTCTTCAGGCTACCGTTTAACTGACAGAGGTGCCGAAAGCCAGGCCCAGCAGGTAGGTTACTGCGGCGGCCCCATAGCCGATAGCTAGCTGCCGCATGGCGCTGGGTAGGGGGGCTTTGCCTGATAGTACGCCGACGGCGCCACCGGTCAGGCACAACGCGGCACCTACCAGCAGGGCTGAGGCGACCACGGCAACCATTCCGCTGAGCCCAACCAGGTAGGGCAGGCAGGGAATGACAGCGCCGATTGAGAAGAGTGCGAATGAGGATAGTGCTGCCCGCTTAGCGGTGCCGATTTCCTCATAGTTGGGGGTTTCATCACCGATGTGGGAGATTTGACGGGCGCTGCGTGGGTCAATGTTCGCGGCGCTGAGTACTAGTTTGGCGTGTTCAACAGCTTCATGTTCATCCTCGCCTCGGGCGCGATACACCAGGGCCAGCTCATTGGCGTTGACGTCTAGCGCGGGCACAACCTCCCCCGCACCAGGGTCTGGGATGGAAGCTTCTAGCAGTTCGATTTGTGAGCGCACCGAGATGAACTCACCTGCCGCCATGCTTAAAGCCCCTGCCAGCAGGCCGGTTAGGCCGGTTAGTAGGATCGCCTGGGTACTGACGCCGGTGGCACCCACGCCTAGCACTAGGGATAGGTTGGATACTAGGCCGTCGTTAACGCCGAAAATAGCCGGGCGTAGCGTGCCCGAGAGGCGTTGGCGGTGGCGGGCGGCCAGGGAACGCACAATTTCGGAGTGGATACGCTCATCTGCGGCCATGGAGCTGGAGGCGTCGGCGTCGATCTCATAGTCGTTGCGTTGCTCAGAGCGTTGAGCTAGAGCCAGCACGAACACTGAGCCAAATAGTCGCGCCAGTAGGGGCATGATGGCGCCGCGTAGAGTTTGTCTGGGGGCCGGGTGGGCGTGGGGGCCTAGCAGCTCATACCAGTAGCGTTCGTGGCGGGCTTCGGCTTCCGCTAGGCCTAGGAGAATTTCGCGTTCTTCGCCTTCGCGGCGCATGGCTAGGTCCCGGTAGACTTTCCCTTCTGCGCGTTCTTCAGCTAGGTGGCGGCGCCAGTGTTTAATTTGGGTTCGCGACGGCGCAGCGCCAGTTTCAGGGGTTTGGGGTGCGGAAGTCATTGATTCAATGTTTCATTTTTTTGGCGTCATTGCAACGTTTGGTTACCCGAAATTAGCCTGGCTTGTCAGTGCCAAGGGAGCTGACAGCTTGGGGGGAAACCTGGTTTTGGATGTTTTGGGCCCGGTAATTATTGGCGTAAAGCATCTGCTGGTGACACACCTGCGGCGCGGCGCACTGCCAGTAAACAACCCACCAAGCCAACCACCATGCCGCCAATGATTCCTACTGGTAAAAGCCGCAGGTCAAGCACTGGCTGCCAGTGGCGCACTAGCACTGTGGAGATAATGACTACCACCGCTGTAAATGTGCCAATGACTCCGCCGATTAAGCCAACTATCGCCGATTCAGCGGTGACTAATGCGGCAATTTGCCAGCGCCTGGCCCCCATTGCCCGGCGTAAACCGAACTCGCCAGAACGCCGCGATACCGCCGTCGCCGTGGAGTTAGTGAGCATTAGCACGGCAGCTAATAATGAGACGGCGGTTAATGTCACCAGCATTGTGCGCACATTAGATTCCACGCTTTGACGCATGGTTTTAGGGTCTTCAGGCGCATCCACGTGGGCGTTTTCGCCGGTGTAAGGATCTAGGGCGATGGGTGCTTGCTGCGCCACCAGCTGGGCGGCGCCGGGGCGCGTACGTATTTCGGCGGTGACGGCATTGGTTGCCCCCACAGCAACGGCGTCTGTTTCACGCATCACCACGGCGTTCATGATGCTGGCGTCTAAACCTGAGTCGCTTATAACTCCCACCACTACGTAGGCTTTATTGGCGATCCACACTACTGGGCTGGCGTCAACTGGGCCTAACTCTAGGTTATTTGCGATACCGCGACCTACTAGCACCTGGCCTGGGCCAAGTTTTATGCCACTGGTTTTGGCGGATTCTTTGCCTTCGATTTCCAGCCCGGGCACACTAGGATCAGTTGCCCCTAATACATCAAAGTTTTGGCCTTTAGTGTCGCTAGTTAGTGAAATGTTTTGATTGCCGTGGTTTGAGTAGATTTGTGCACGTTCCACTCCGGGAATGCGTTTCAGGCGCATTAGTGTAGTGGTGCTGGCTTGTTTAACGCTTCCATCTTTAGTTAATTGTTTAGGTTCTGGCACCGAGACGGCTACACGCTGGTTGCGGGCCGCATCAAATAGCTGTGACACCTGGGCGCGGGCAGCTTCAGAAATACCTACCGTGGCTAACGCTAACGCTACCGCCAGTAATACGCCGGCAATTAGCGCGCCACTGGCAGCTGGTTTAGCGGTAATTGTGCGCCCTGCATCCGCAAGTATGGCTCTTAGGCTAGTTTTTTTGCTGCTGGTTTTAGGGTTTTTAGCTTGCGCTGCATGGCTGGTTTTAGCTGGTTTTAGAGGCTTTGAACTTTCACTCTCGGGAACGGTGACGACGCCGTCGTGCACTTCGATGCGGGTTTTAGCGTGAGCTGCAACTTTTGGATCATGAGTGACAACTATGACGGTAGTGCCACTTTGGTTGAGTTTATCTAGTACACGCATCACTGAACGCGAATTGGCTGAGTCGAGGTTACCGGTAGGTTCATCAGCAACTAGCACCGGGTTAGCGGCTACGATAGCCCTGGCAATTGCTACTCTTTGCCTTTCACCACCAGAAAGCTGCACTGCTTTGGCGTGTTGCTTATGTGTGAGCCCCACAAAGTTTAGGGCTTGTTCAATACGCTGCGTATCCGTGATTTGCGCGGTTTCCTCACCAGAGCCAGCCGTATCTCCGCTGTACATCAACCCTAAAGCCACGTTTTCAGTTACAGTTCGCTCATCAATTAAGTGAAATGCTTGAAACACAAAAGAGAATGTGTGAGCCCGCAATGCTGCTAGCTGGGAATCACTTAACTTGGTTGCGTCTAGATCATCAATAAAGTATTTGCCTTTAGTGGGAGGGTCAAGTAACGCCAGAACATTCAGCAAGGTTGATTTACCAGCCCCAGAAGGGCCGGTTATAGACACAAAATCACCCTGCTCAATCAGCAGTGAGGCGGTTTTTAGTGCTTTAACCTCACCAGGAGCACCCGGATTATAGGTTTTAGAAACCTGCGATAATTCTAGTATCGTCATTTGCGATCCACTCGCACACTATCGCCAACTTTAAGCTGGTCAGATTTAATGGCGCATTGCCCAGATACGCACCCAAGCTGCTCTACTTTAACCATAACAAAACCGGACGCCTGGCGTTTGAGCACATTTGCATTACCATTAGCATCTAGCGCCATTGCGCGTTGAGGAATCAGTAAAGCATTTTTGATTGGTGCTTGTCGATCTACAGTTAACACCACTGATTTACCGCGCGCATCGCTTGGAAGTTTTCCCTTTTTAACGCTAAAGGTTAGTGCATAAGTGGTTGCTTCAGCTTGGCTTTTTTCGTCTTTCTTAGGTGCAGCAGTTTTGAGAGTTAAGTTTAGCTGCTGAGAGCCATAAACCGCGCTAGCCACGCTGCCAGTTTTCAATACCGAGCCCACACCTGCTGGAACTTCAGCGGTTACAGAAAATTCGCCTGTAGATAGGCCTAGCTGAGAGGGTTTGTCTCCATTTAAACTATCACCAACTTTAGGTAGTGAGGTAACAACGGCTGGAAGCTGCGCAATAAACAGCATCTCAGTTTTTGCTATAACTACCTTCTTTTTGGCTTGCTGCGGTTTTTCGGATGCGCCTGTCTCGTTTGAGTTTCCGCCGCCTTGATTAGCACCCGCGTTGTCTGACTCGTTTTGATGAGTATCGGTAGTAGCTAATTCGTCTTTGGTTTGCCCGTATAGATGTTTTAGTGCAGTGATTGTGTCAGCGTCTAGGGTTCCAGTTATTGCTAGCTGGTAGCCGGATGCAACCAGGGCGCGTTGCAGCTGTGACACATCCGCGCCAGAATCACCTTCATACAGATCACGGTAGGCGGGAAAACTACCCTGATAGGCAATCAGAGGGCGATCGTTAATCCAAGCCACCACCTGCGTGTTTTCAAGTTGCTGACCGGCTTTTACGTTTACGGCGGTAACAACCGAATCGGCGCTAGTAGCAGGCAAGTTAACGGCTGAATCCTGCGCCCCGGTAATAACACCTGTGGCAGTGATTTGATCTGTCAGGTCTCCTTGCTCAACTTCCACAGTTACAGGAGCTGAAGTTGGAGGTGCAGCGGCAGCTGCGCGCTGCGCTGGCGATTGGGTGTAGCTTGCCAGCAGCCAGCCTGCACCCACTAGCGCCACCGCCATAAACACAACTAAAACTACAAGTAACCAGCGTTTCACTTGAGATCGTTTAGCGCCCACAGCTACCCCCTTCGATCACAAATAATTACGAGTATTTCTTCACAATCTCACGGCAAGTGGCTTCGACCTGCTTGATTTGTCCCAGCCGAGCGGATAATTCTTTCTGATTCTTTTTGACATAAGCATCGGCGCTGTTCCAGTCAGCGTCGTAGTATGCCTGCTGCCAGCCAGAGCTGATCCGGCACTTTGCATCTGCAACCGCGATTTTTCGCTCATACTCTGACACGGTTCCAGGTGACGCCGCGATAGCAGATTGTGGCGCATCAGCACCTGGATTTAAGCCAATTTTCTGACTGAGCTGCGGTCCTGGCATTAACACTGGATTATCAGGTAGATCACTAAGGCCCAGTGGTTTCATGCATTGCTTCCAAGTGGAGACAAGTTTTTTAACTTTAGGATCTTCAAGCCCCTGCTCAGCGCCGCCAATTGATGCCAAAAGAGCATTTCCAGTCTCAGATTTTTCTTCATAAGTCTTCAATACTGGATACTGATCCATTAGTTTATTAAAACATGAATTTTTAGCGTCTCGGTAACCGGGATCAGTTTTATGCTTTTCAATAGTATCGTAGCTGTATTGGTAGACATTCCAGCCAGGGACGATACCCATGTGGTAGCCAACTTCGCTTGCAATCTTCTCATCAAATAGACGCCTACCAGCACTATTTACGTATCGCTCAGCCTGCCCCTCTGGCGGTTCTGGCTTTCCTTGATAGGTGTATCCTTTGGACTTCATGCAATACCTAAAATAGGCGGTTCGAGCGCGCGAAATTAGAATCGTATCAGCTTCTCTATATGGATCTGTGGGAAGCCGCCATTTAGACATGTCGTAACGCGTTAAACCGTCAGCAGAAACTTTGGCTACCTTATCATTAGGAGCAGTCGGCGAAGCTTTTTCTCCACTCCCACATGAGGCTAAACCGCAAATTAATACTAGAGCTGCAATGATCCTCAGATACTTCATTTCATCTTCCTTACGGTGGGGTTGGCCACTAATAAATAGCGGCCAACCCCACTTACGTGTTCATATGCTAGAAGCACACGAACTGCGCGCTGCTAATCTCTCGGCTTAGCCCATAACGGCCAAGCACATCGATCCCCTGCAGACGCGGGACCGACGCACGCCTCCCAAAAAAATAGGGAGAATCATAAAACACTGCTTTACAATCAGGGTCATTACCGTGGTTGTATACCGAGCGGGCCATGTTGTCGTAGTTATGGTCGGCCATCCTAGCAATGGAGTACTCAAAGCTAGGTCCATAGCCAGAATAGTAATTCTGGCTCCAAAGGCACGCCCTACCTGCAGGGCAGTCTAAATACGGGCCAGTAGTACCAGCACTAGCAGTTCCTCCTACACCGAAGGCTGCGGCCAGCAGTGCCAAGCTAGCCAGCACATTGACAATGCGTTTACGCATCTTGTCTCCTGAGAATTTTGGGGTTCATCCCCCATGCAGTTATAAAGGGAACCCAGTTAAGGGCATTGCTCACGTTAATGAGCGGATAGGCCTGGCAAGGCTAGGTCTGGGAACAAGCAGTGGATCAGCACTGCATCACTCGTCATTGGAGTGACTACAGAATACCTCTACTATCTAAAGCCCACAACTAGTTTTGCAATATTTAATCGACAATTTACATTTATAGGTACAATTAATTAGTTCACTAGGCTGTGCTTATCTTACGCGGTGAGTTGGTTCCACAGATGGGTCAAAGTGCGAGACAATGCAGGGGTAATGAACGAACACTCCAGTCAGCCCAGCCAACCAGACGCAACTAACTTAGCCGCAGCGCCCCGCCGTCGTCCTGCCCGCAAGCAGCGCAATCACGGACGGCACCAACACAAAAACCAGGTAGCGCCACGCCCTTTCACCCCCACGCAGCTAAGCCAACGCGCAGCTTCCGTGCCCACCATCACCTACCCAGCGCAGCTTCCAGTCTCAGCCCGCCAGGAGGAGATCGCAGCCGCCATTTTGGCTAACCAGGTGGTTATCGTCGCAGGTGAAACCGGCTCCGGTAAAACCACCCAGATCCCTAAAATCTGTTTAGATTTAGGTCGCGGCGTCAACGCCATGATTGGACACACCCAGCCCCGGCGTATCGCAGCGCGCTCAGTAGCTGAACGCATCGCCCAAGAGCTGGGCACTAAAGTTTCTAAAGAATCAATAGTCGGTTATCAGGTTCGTTTCACTGATGAAGTTAGTGAACATACGCTTATCAAATTAATGACCGACGGTATTTTGCTGGCCGAAATTCAAAACGACCCACTATTGCGCCGCTATGACACTCTAATTATTGACGAGGCACACGAGCGCAGCCTAAATATTGACTTTATTTTGGGTTATTTAGCGCGGCTACTACCCCAGCGCCCAGATTTAAAAGTCATCATCACCTCGGCCACCATCGACTCTGAACGTTTCGCCGCCCACTTTGGGGTTGAAGGCCGCCCCGCCCCAATTATTGAGGTATCCGGGCGCACCTATCCGGTAGAAATCCGCTATCGCCCCCTCGACGGCGTCGAGCCAGAGCCAGATAGCAGCCAAACAAACTCAGCAGCTGCCAACGCAAGCACCGACGAGCCGCGCGACCAGGTCACGGGCATCCTCGACGCCGTCGACGAACTAATGGCCCTAGGCCCCGGCGACATTTTGGTGTTCCTGGCGGGAGAACGCGACATTCGCGATACCGAAGCCGCACTTATCGACCACCTAGGCCCACGCTACGCCGCCAACGAGTCCAGCGCCCGCCTGCCCGGCAGCGTTGAAATCATCCCCCTATATTCGCGGCTAAGCGCCGCCGCCCAGCATCGCGTATTTGAAAAACACCGCCTGCGGCGCATCGTTCTAGCCACCAACGTGGCTGAAACTTCGCTAACCGTGCCCTCCATCAGGTACGTGATTGACCCGGGCGTGGCGCGTATTTCGCGTTATTCCAACAAAACCAAGGTGCAGCGCCTACCCATTGAACCCATCAGCCAAGCCAGCGCCAACCAGCGTAGCGGCCGCTGCGGGCGCGTGGCCGACGGCGTGGCAATCCGTCTGTACTCACAAGCCGACTTTGAGGGGCGCGAGCCATACACAGAACCCGAAATTCTACGCACCTCTCTGGCCAGCGTAATTTTGCAGATGGCAGCGCTGCGCCTAGGTAATGTGGCAGATTTTCCCTTCATTGACCCGCCAGATCGGCGCGCTATTGCTGACGGCGTGGCGCTACTAACCGAAATCGGTGCCATCAGCGCAAACTCTAAATCCATGCACGAGCCGCGCCTGACCGCGATCGGCCACCAACTGGCGCGTCTACCCATCGACCCGCGCCTGGGGCGCATGTTATTAGAAGCCAATAAACGCGGCTGCGCCAGCGAAGTGATGGTGATTGTCTCCGCGCTTTCAATCCAAGACGTGCGTGAACGCCCGCTTGACGCGCAGGAAGCCGCAGACGCCATGCATCGGCGTTTAGCGGATCCCACCAGCGATTTTCTCACCTACCTCAACTTCTGGCGCTACCTGCGCACCCAGTCACGTGACCTGTCCGGCTCTGCATTTAGGCGCATGTGCCGCCACGAATACCTGCACTACCTGCGTATTCGTGAATGGCGCGACGTCTACAATCAGCTGGCCCAGTTGGCGCGGCCGCTAGGCATTAACGCCCAAAACATTGAGCTGCCCACCCGTGCCTCCATTCGCGCCGCTAGTGACCATCTAGTTCCCGGCTCCCACGCGGCCGGCATGGCTAATGCGGACGTAGCCGACGCCGTCGTGGCCCTGGGGCAAAGCGCAGACACCCCAGACGCCGACGCGATCCACCAATCCCTGCTGGTGGGGCTGCTTTCCAACCTGGGTAACTATGATGAGCGCCGGCGCGAATATGCCGGGGCGCGCGCCACCCACTTCACTATTTGGCCTGGTAGCGGGCTGCGCCGCAAACAGTACGACTGGGTGATGGCCGCTGAGCTGGTGGAAACCAGTCGCTTATTTGCCCGCACCGTGGCCCGCATCCAGCCTCAATGGGTGGAGCAGGCCGCTAAACACCTGGTCAAGGTCACTTACGGTGAGCCTTACTGGTCCACCAAGAAGGGCGCGGCCATGGTGCATCAGCGGGTGCTGCTTTACGGGCTTACTTTGGTGGCTGACCGCCCGGTCACGCTAGCCAGTGTGGGTACCGACGCCGCCCGGCAGGCTGCGCGGGAAATGTTCATTCGCTCCGGACTGGTGGAAGGGGGCTGGCACGCCCGCCACGCTTTTGTTGAGCGCAACCGTGAGCTGCTTGAAGACACCGCCGAGGTGGAGCGCCGTCAACGCACTCACGGTATTTTGGCTGATGACCAGGCTCTTTTTGACTTCTACGATGAGCGCCTGCCGGAGAAAATCACCAGCGCGGCAGCTTTCGACAACTGGTGGAAGCATCAGCGTCAAGACACCCCCAAGCTGCTGGATTTCACCCGTGAGCTGCTGCTTCCCGAGGGTGAAAACCTTGACGGCTACCCCGACACTTGGCATCAGGGTGACCTGACCTTGGCGCTTACGTATGTTTTTGAGCCGGGCAGGCTCGACGACGGCGTCAGCGTACAGGTGCCCATTGAGGTGCTCACTCGCCTGCGCCCAGAGGGATTTGATTGGCTTGTGCCCGGGATGCGCCCGCAGCTGTGTGTGGCCACTATCCGCGCCTTGCCTAAGCGGGTGCGTCGCCAGCTAGTTCCAGCCCCCGACACCGGCACGCGCATTTGGGAGCTGATCTGCCAGCTTTACCCGCAGGCTGCGGGAGAAGCTAGCGACGGCGTCGCGACAGCAAGCCAGCCCGGCGGCAAGGTTAGCGACGGCGGCGTCGGCAATGGCACCCCCGGCGGCGTCGAACCGATCCCGGTGAGTTTCCAGCAGGCCTTCACCCAGGCCGCGCGGCAGCTACGCCAGGTGGAAATTACCGATGAGGACTGGGATCAGGCACAAGAAAACCTGCCTGAGCATTTGCGCATGGGCTTTAGCGTGCTGGACACGCGCGGCAACAAGCTAGGGCGCGGGCGCAACCTGATCGTTTTGCAGCGGCAACTGGCCAAACAAAGCGAGGCGGCAGTGCGCTCGGCGGTACGTGGCGCCCTGGCGGCGGCCATGGATGAGGCCCGGTCCAAGAAATCGGCGAAATCTAAGCGTGCAAACGGAGCCCACGAGAGCCGTAACGGGGTCCATGGGGCCGCCGGCGCAAACGGGAGCGCAGGCGCCCATGGAGAAAATGGTGCCCATAACGGCATTTATGGCGGCGCCAATAACGGTGCCCGCGCCAATAATTCTGCCGCAAATAGTTTTGCAACTATTACTTCACAGTCATTAACTAGCCCATTAAAGGAGCAAACTAATTTAGTTGATTGGCCTGAAGTTCCCCAGGGCGTAATTCCGCAACAAATAGAATCTGCCGGGCGGGCGGGGCTATTAGTTCGCGGTTACCCCACTTTAGTTGCACAACCAACATCTAAAGCATTTAAAGCTGATTTAAAGATATTAGCGGATGTTAATTCTCAGCTAGCTCAGCACGCTGAGGGAGTTTTGGCGTTAGCTTTGGCGCGCACCCCGCTCGAAACTGCACGGGTGACCAGCCGTTGGAACGCTAAGCGCTCTCTATTCATGGCGTCTGCACCCTATAAATCCACTGACACCCTGGTGGCTGATTTGTGCTTGGCTGCCGGGCGCCTGCTAGCCCAGCAGTGGAGCCGCGAAACCGGCCATAACCTGGCTGAGCTGCGTGATCGTGAAGATTTTGAGCTCTTTGTGGCTTGGCTGCGCGACCGTCTGGAAGACCAGGTGGAAACTATTGCCGCCCAGGTGGAGGCCGCTTTGGAGGCTAAGGGGCAGTTGGATAAGGCAGTGGGGCGTAATACTTCGCTGGCTTTGCTCGACACTTTGCAGGAAATTCGCGAGCAGGCCGCTGCCCTGATTGCGCCACGCTTTATTGCCGACGCCGATCCGGCACAGCTGGCCCACTATGGGCGCTACCTTAAGTCTTTGGCTTATCGCTTGGAGAAGGCGGCGGCCTCGCCCAGCCAGGATGCAGCTCTGGCCTACCAGGTGCGTGAGATTGAGGGGCAGGTGAGCGACGCCGTCGAGCACGCTAAGGGGCTGCCGGCTAATCCCGCCCGCGCGGCGGTGCTGCGCCAGGCCCAAAATATGGTGTGGGAGCTGCGCGTGAGCCTGTTTGCCCAGCAGTTGGGGACGGCGCACAAAGTTTCGGCCAAGCGCATCAGCAGGCTGCTAGCCTCTGCCCCGGCGCTCTAGACAACGGTCTACCTCCAGGCCAGCCCTCTAGGTGGGTTGGCCCGAGCTGACTGGGCGCCGCGCTGCCTTTTTCGGCACTGTCGGTACCTTTCTGGGCACTGTCGGTACCTTTCTGGCACTGTCGGTACCTTTCTGGGCGTCATCGGTACTTTTTTGGGCGCCGTCGGTACCTTTTTCGACACTGTCGCTGCCTTTTTGGGCACCGCCGGTACCCTTACCCACGCCGGCGCACACAGATACTGACATTTCATCCCTTCCCTATAAAACCCCATGTATTTTTTATAGGGAAGGGATGAAATTGCCTGTAAATGCCTGTAAATGCAACTGGCCCCCGTATTGGCGAAACCCAAAAAAGCCAATCCGGGGGTCAGTTATTCACAAGGAGAGAGATTATCGAGTGTTCACACCAGTCAGGCGCCCTTATTCACCTCCGCAGCCATAGCAGTTGAGGCTCCCACGAAGGCGCCTGCTAACGGCATGGACGCCATCGCCATCGCCGCTGCGAATGCGATGCCCCTTTTCATGAGCTTCATGGTTTCCTCCCTTAAAAGTTTTCCGTGGCCCGCCCGCCGGGGCTTAGCCGGTGGACGTCACCGGGGCTTAGCCAGCGAGCGCTGCCGAGGCTTACCCCGGGGCTACCTGCCGGCGGCTTAGTGGGCCAGTTGCTTTGCTGATCTGCATCAGCCTTGCTGGTTAAAACTTTAAAAGGGGCTTTTATGGTGGCGGTTAGCGTAACCTATGAATCATCTATGAAAGATAAAGCGTGGCTTGGTTGTAAGAGCGCAAGTAGGGGCCACCAATCTGGCTTGGCTCCATAGGCACTCCCTTATAGGTCCAGCGCAGCAGGTTGGCCAGGGAGAAACTGTTTGCGCACACCCCACAGGCCAGTACGCGGCTAGGGCGGCGCATACGTTCAACCTGGTGACCAGCCGGGCATGTGCCCACCCAGTCGCCGGGGACTTTAGGGGCGCGCTTATCTACCAGCCGCTGCGCTGAGCAGCCCAGTTCTAGGGCTTTGCGGCGCCAAACTTCATCGTGACCGTGGCTTGGGCCAACCAGGGCATGGGCTACTTCATGCAAAATCGTGTCGCGCACGCGAGGCAAGTCATAGAGTTGCATTAAGTAACGTGAGAGAGTGATACAGCGGTTTGTGTGGTTACACTGTCCAGCTCGACGCCGGGCACGATCCCACCCCAGGCTCCAGCCTTGCAAGCCGTTGGCGTCCATCAGGTCGCGGCCTAAAGCATAAACCTGATCAAGATGCATTCATTGTCCATTTCGTGGAAAAATAACCTTTAGTGTCAGAATCCAAACGTAATCCTAAACCTAAAACGGTGACCTCCGCCGGCAGCGCGACTAGAGACAAGGGCAAGCGTGCCATCTCTAGTGCCAGTGCCGAGCGGTTTATTTCGCGCTACCGGCTGGTCTCAATTTTTGCGTTACTGACCCTATCTGCCCTAGCTGGGGCACTGATCCTGCCTAAGTTCACCGCCCCCGCACAGATTGATGATGGCCCCACCCCGGCCGGCCCGGTTAAGGTAACCCCTGATTACAGTGGGTTTAACGCCGCAAATATCATCTCTGACAATAAGCTTTATGGCGCTCCCAATATGAACGCCGAGGACATCGATAATTTCATCGCCAAAGTCAATGCTGGCTGCGTTAATAGCGCCGATGGCACTACTTGCATCAGCAAGGCCCGCTTTGACACTAAAGGCTTTGACCCCACCACGGCCTGCCCGTTGGGGATGAATCCCGCCAAGAATCTAACTGCTGGTGAGGTTATTTACCGCGTTTCGGTGGCTTGCAACATTAACCCCCGGGTTTTGTTGGTGCTGCTGCAAAAAGAGCAGGGGCTGCTGACCGCTTCAGGCGAGAAACTGACTGCCTCACGCTATGAATGGGCTGCCGGCTATGGCTGCCCTGATGGCCAGACTTGCGACAGTCGCTACCGTGGCTTTGTCAGCCAGCTCTATCAGGCCGCCGCCCAGCTGCAAAAATACCGCCTTAACCCCTCCAGCTACCGGGTGCAGGCTCGCAAACCCGTGCGCATCGCCTACAACCCCCAAGCTAGCTGCGGTTCTTCCATCATCACCCCAGCTAACACCGCCACCGCCGCGCTCTATAACTACACTCCCTACCAGCCCAATGAGGCCGCTAAGAATGATGGGGATGACTGCTCCAGCTGGGGTAACTTGAACTTCTACGGTTTTTGGAAGGTCTGGTTCGGCGACCCCCACTAGGTGTCGCTTTGCCGACGACGCCGCCCAGTCTTGGACCACAGGCTGCTTTAGCAGGCTCAAGTACAATTGTTAAATGAGTTATATGCAGATGGCCGCCGAAATCTGGGTGGTGATTGAGTACATCATTAAGATCGGGGCTATGGGGGTGGTGCCTGAAAATCGGCGCCCTGCCTCGTCATCGGCCTGGCTGCTGCTCATACTGTTCCTGCCCCTGGCGGGCCTGCCCATGTATCTGATGCTGGGAAGTGCCCATATTCAGGGCAAACGCTACCGCCGTCAAAGCGAGCTAACCAGCATTGTCTCCACCCTAAGCGCCAACCTCCCAGACGTGCCTCCAGGTATAAAAGCTGATGAGCGTCTACTGGGGATTGTGCGCATGAACCGCCACCTAACCGGAATGCCCTGTATGCCGGGCACAGTCCAGGGCATCTATGACGACACCCGCAGCTTCATTGCGGCCCTAGTGCAGGCCATTGACGCCGCCCAGCACAGCGTAAATATTGAGTTTTACATAGTCCATGATGATCCCATCACTGAGCCGCTTTTTGCGGCCCTAGAGCGCGCCCATAAACGCGGGGTGCGGGTGGCGCTGCTGCTAGATCACCTGGGTTCACGCCGCTACAAAGCCTGGAAAAAGCTGCTGAAGCGGCTAAACTCCGCCGGCTACCACTGGCATCTGATGATGCCCCTAGGTTTTAAGCCTGATCAGCGCGGGCGCCCAGACCTGCGTAACCACCGCAAGCTAGCGGTAATCGACGACGGCGTCGGCTTTGTTGGCTCCCACAACCTCATTGACCCCTTCTACGAAACCAACCTGCGCGGCCCTGGACGCGAGTGGAAAGACCTATCCGTGCAGCTAGGCGGGGCTATCGTGGCTGAGCTTGGGGGTGTATTCGCCATGGACTGGTACGCCGAAACCGGCAAAATTTTCGTTGGTGCCCGCTCCCAAGCCGTAAGCGATGAGGATATCTCCCAGGTAGAAACCGCTGGTCTGAGCGCACTTGCTGCAGAGCTGGTTAACACCTCGGCGGCGTGGGAAAAAGACTTGGCCGACGGCGTCGTAAACGCCATGCAGATCGTCCCTTCAGGGCCGGGCTACTCCACTGAACCAAACCTGCGCATGTTCACCTCGCTGATCCACAATGCGCGCCGGAGGGTAACTATCACCAGCCCATATTTTGTGCCCGACGAGTCGCTGCTGGCCGCCATGACTAGCGCAGCTTACCGGGGCGTGGATGTGCAGCTGTTTGTGGGGGCCAGCGGAGACAATTTCCTGGTGCGTCACGCCCAACGCTCCTACTATGCGGCGCTACTGGATGCCGGGGTGCGTATCTTTCTCTACCCCTCCCCCACGGTTTTGCACTCCAAATACATGACCGTGGATAACGAAGTGGGAGTGATTGGCTCCTCCAATATGGATTCGCGCTCATTCATGCTCAACTATGAGCTGATGCTGCTGTGTTTCGGGGGCGATCTTGACGACAAGCTGCGCGCTAATGACGCCAAATATCGCTCCCTGAGCCACGAGCTAACCAGCCAGGAATGGGCGCGCGAGCCGCGTCACCGCCGCTGGGTGGATAACGCCTGCCGCCTGGCTGCGGCAGTTTTGTAAAGGCGCAAAGCCCCCGCGAGCGCAGCTAGGCCTCAGGCTGCCGCGCGCCGCCTGGCTGCGGCAGTTTTGTAGAGCAGGCCGTGGCCGGGAGCTAACAGCCAGGCCAAGGCAAACATTACGCCCAGCACCAACACAATCGTGGCGCCCGTGGGCAAATCAGCTGACCAGCTCAAATACACTCCCAGCAGGCTCCCTAACGCCCCTAGCAGAGGGCCCATAATCATCATGGTCAGTAAGCGGTCAGTCAGTAAGCGGGCTGTGGCCGCCGGGATTACCAGCAGCGCCAATACCAAAATATTGCCGATAGTCTGCACGGAAATCACCACCGCCAAGCTCACGCACACATACAGGGCAATATCTAAAGCCAACACCGGCAGCCCTGCCGCGCGGGCAGTTTCACGGTCCAGGCTTACCGCCACAATCTCTTTATTTAGGGCCGCGATCAGCCCAATCACCACTGCCGCCCCGATCAGCGCCACCGGCACTTCACGCGCCGGCACGCCGGTAATAGAGCCGAATAGGAACTGTTGCAGCGAGCCGCTATAGCCTGGGGCGCGCGAAATAATTACCACCCCTAAAGCAAATGCCCCCACAAACAGCACCCCAATGATGGAGTCTTCTTTAAGCCGGCGGTTTTGGGCTAGTAGCGCCACGGTTACCGCCGTCAGAATCCCGGCTACCGCGCCCCCAAGCACCAGGTTAGTGCCGCTAACGAAGGCCACCGCCAGGCCGGGAAACACAGAGTGAGCGACGGCGTCGCCAATAAAAGCCATCCCACGCAACACCACATGGGCCCCCACCACCCCGCAAACTAGGGCGCTAGTGATAGCAATTAGCAAAGCCCTGGGTAGGAAGGCCAGCTGCGGGTTTAGTAGGTCATTTAGAAAATCAATTGGGGTTAACAACTTAACTCATCCCTAGGGCTTGCAGCAGCGGGTTATCGGCGCGCACTTGGAAAGTACGCATCCACAGGTCTTTGTCTTTAAGCTGGCTAGGCGGGGCGCAAGCCAAATCGGTGCGGTTAAGCAGACACAAATACTCGCACTGCGCCTGGGCCGCCACCAGATCATGGGTGGACATAAGCACGGCCACACCCGCCTGGCTCAGCTCTTTAAACAGATCCGTCAACAGCTCCTGGGTGGGCATATCCAAGCCCGTAAAAGGCTCATCCAACAGCAGCAACTGCGGCTTTAACGCCAACGCCCGAGCCACCAGCACCCGCTGACGCTGCCCACCCGAAAGCTGCTCCACCGGCCGCGAGCGCAAATCACTCATGCTTACCTGCTCTAGGGCACAGTCGGCAGCCTCTAGGTGCTCTAGGCGGGGCCGTCGCAGCCAGCCGAGCCTGCCGGTGAGCCCGCTTAACACCACCTGACGCACGTTAATGGGAAAATCCCAGGCGAAAGCGTGACGCTGAGGCACATACCCAATGCCGCGCCGGTCAATGCGCTGGCCTTGCCAGGTGATAGTGCCGGTGCTGGGCACGAGCCCTAGGATGGCCCGCAGCAGCGTGGTTTTGCCGGCCCCATTGGGGCCGATCAGCCCCATGAACTGGCCTTGGTCTAGCTTCAAGTTGACCTCTTGTAGCACGCTGCGGCCGCCCAGCTGCACGCTGAGTTGGTTTACTTCTAGCATGGTCACTTTCCTGATGGCTGTGCTTTTAGCGCGTTGGTGGTGCTGGTGGCGTCGCCTACCGCAAAGCGCAAGGTGGTGGTGGCCTGGTAGGTTTTACCGTCCACACCGGTAGCTTTGAAGGAGACTTTGACCAGGTAAATGCCAGGTTTGGAGAAAATCCAGTTGGCGTGCACGTGGGTGTTGGTGTCCACCCAGATGTCTTGGGCGCTGGCGGCAGAGTCGGCCAGCACTTTGGGTTTACCGAAGGTGCCTTCTTGCAAAATCAGCCAGCTGCGGCCGGGGCCCTTAACCTGCTCGATACGCATGTTTACCCCGCCTTGGATCAGCTTGGTTACGGCTGGGTCTTGGGTGTTCCAGCCCAGCCATACCAGCTGGGTTTTTTGGGTTTGGGGTAGCACATAGACGTGCTTGGAGTCGGCTAGGAATTTGTAGTCTTCGCCCTGCGGCACTTGGATTAGGGCGCCCTCGCGTACACGCAGCACGGTTTTGTTGGGGTCGCGCCATACGGGTGAGGCTGCTGAATCATCTCGTAGGGACACGGTTAGTTTGCCGCCGATTAGGCGCGGGCCTAGGTCTACGTGTCCAGCTTCGATTACCGCTGGGGTTTGTGAGATTGGCTCGTTTGCGGCCACGTTTTGCTCTAGGGCCGGGTCCGTGCTGGGGGTGGCTGAGGCGCCAGGGGAGGTGGCTGCGCTGGGGCTGGCTGCGCGGCCAGGGGTGCCGCTGGTGGGGGCCGTGGTAGCGCCGGCCGCACTGGGGGTGGCTGAAGTGCCCGGGGTTTTTGCCGACGACGCCGCTTGGTTTGCGATAGGCCTGCCACCTAGGCAGCGAGCCAGGGAGTTGGCATTAAAACGCATCATCGCCTGATAGGTGGGGGCCTGGTTATCCAGGGTGTCGCCGTAAAGCGGGCATACTTTCACCCCGGCTTCACTGGCCACCACTTTCAAGGTGGAGCGGGTGCGGGCCAGATTTGGCTCTAAAAACACCGCTTTAATATGTAGGTCCTTAATGGTGGCGGCGAGTTTACGCCGATCAGCCAAGGAGGGCTCACTAGCCGGGTTGGGAGCCACGAAACCAGCCACTTTAAGCCCATAGGCGTTAGCCAGGTAAGCGTAGGCGTCATTGGTGGTTACCAGTTGGCGGTTAGCTTCACTAATAGTGTCCAGAGTGCTTTTAACCTGGGTGTCTAGCTGGGCTAGCTGGTTTAGGTAGCGTGCGGCGTTAGCCTCATAGACACTCGCCCCGGCCGGGTCAACCTGCTTGAGTTTGGCGCAGATTACCTTCACATAGGCGGCCGCGTTGTGCACGTCATGCCACAGGTGCGGGTCAATTTCCCCATGCACGTGTTTGCCCAGCACCGCCTGGGGCAGGATGTAGGCTTGCGTGCCCGCACGGCCCACAAAACCGTAGCCTTGAGGCACTTGGGCTAGGGTGCGCGTGGGCACATCCACCACTACCCGCTGCGGGTCTAGGGCTACGTGGCCTGGTACGTGGGCCGCCCCAGCTACGACGACGTCGCTCTGGCTGGGTGCACTGGCGCCGTCGCTGGGGGTCGGGCTAGGGGCGCTACTGGTCGGGCTGGCAGAGCCACCAGGGCTGGGTGCGGAGGCTGAGCTGGTGCGCCCGGCGGGACTAGCCCCGCTGGGCTCGGCGCTAGCTGAAGCACTGGCTGAGCTAGCGCCCGGGTTCGTGTTGGCGCTCGCAGCGGGGCTGGGAGTGCTCGCGCTCGCGGTTTTAGTGGCTGACGGCCAAGCCTGGCCGCTAGCTTGCTTGTCAGCCACCAGGGTGATGCGGCCAGCTTCTAGATCCACGCTCACATCGCCGTGGCCTGGCCCCAAAACTACCCGACCTTCACGCTTAGCTACAGCGGCGGCGTCGACCCCCACCGCGAAAGTAAACGTGGCGGTTTTAAACTCCACGTTTTTACCCTTAACCGGGCGCAGGCGGGCCTTAAACTGCACCCGATACACTCCCGGCTTAGTGAAAGCCCAACTCATATGCTGGTGGGCGTCAGCCGGCAAGCTGACAGTGTCATGTTTATAGTCGCTGGCTGCGTCAAACCCGTCATGGCTGGAAAACCCCAGCTCCGGGGTGCCAAAAGTGGTGGTCAGGTAGGAGCTGGCTTGGCCCGGGCCCTGCACCGAAACCACCTGCAAATCAACCTCACTGGCCCGGTTAGCACCATAACGTTTACCGTCACCAGACACGCGCATCCCCAGCCACAGGGTATCCAAAGCCCGATCCTCAACCAGCGGCAAAATCGTGGCCCCCTGCTTGGCGGCCTCCTCGGCGATAGACACTGACTGGGCACTAGCGGGCAGGTTGGCATCCAAGGCGCGAATAATCGAATGCTGCTCCAGCAACAGGTAGTTACTAAAAGCCAAATCCGCATAGGCCACATCCCGAATAGCCCGCAGTGAGGGCTCATAGGAGTGCGGATCGGCGCCGTCGGGAACTAGCTGGGAGACCGTAGCTCGGCCTCCCGCCACATTACGCACTAGATCGGCCAGAATGCCGGTGGTGGTGACCACCCGCAACTGGCCGTCGCGGGCGGGATCTACGCCGACACCGGCGCAGCCCGCCACTAACGTTAAAACTAGTGCAGCCTGAATTACAGACTTAACTAGGCCCATGCCATCCGCCTGCGTGCCACCAGCACCGCAACCGCCAGCAACATCAGACCACCAGCAACATTCAAGGCGCCGCTAACCGCACCGGTTTTAGCCAAAGACTTGCCGCCGCTAGCGCCGGCCGCCTGGCCAGCCTTGGCAGAGCCTGAGGCCGCAGAACCAGCAGCTCCACTGGCGCTGCCACCTTCACTGGAGCCGGCACCGGAACTGGCCGCTGCGCCGTCGCCAGAGCCACCATCTTCACCGCTGATCTGCTCACCCTGCTTGGGGGTGACCTGGGCGGAAATGGTCAGCTTGTAGGTGCCCGGGGCGGTAAACACCCAGTTCTGGTGGGCGTGAGTGTTAGCCGGCAGGGTGTAGGAGCTGCCCTCTTCTTGCAGCAGGTGCTCACCCACACCCCCACCCAGGCCGCCGGAGGTAAATACTGAGACCTTACCGGGCCCCTCCACACTCACCAGGGTGAAGGTAACCTCGCCGCTGGTTTTGCTGACAATCTCTTCAGCCTGAGAGTTCATACCCAGCCAGGGCACACCCGCGCTTTGGCTGGAGGAAATCATCCACACATCCTGGCCCGGGGTGGCCACAAAGTTAAGCGCGTCGGGGGCTTTAAGAGTGGCCTTGTCTCCCAGCGAGAAGGTCAAAGTTGCCGGGTCAACCCAGCTGGCCGGCTGAGAGCGGTCATCTTTCACCTGCAGCTTGAGCTTGCCGTCCACAATGCGCGGACCTAAGTCAAAGTGCCCTTCATTGGCGTTGCCGTTGGCGTCAGGGCCCACCACGAAAGTCAGCGTGGCGGTGGCGCTAACCGCCGAAGAAGCCGGGTTTTCCTTAACCGCAGCGGCGCTTTGAGCCTTAGCTTTTTGGGCGCTGGTTTGGGCGGCTGCCCCCTGGCTGACAGAGCGAGCCTGGGCCACAAAGCTCTGGGCGGGGCGAGCCTGGGATACAAAGCTTTGCACGCCGGCCCGGGTGGTTACGGCAGATCGGCTTTGCCCGACGGCGACGCGAGCCTGGCTGGCAGAGCCCCCTTTAGCTGCGGCGCGCGGAGCCTGAGCTGACTTAGCGCTGCGCGAGCTGGCTAAAAGCTGCTTACCAGCGGGGTTAGCTGCGCTCGGCTTGGCCTTTACCTCTCCGCCAATGACTGAGCGCGGCGAGGGGCTGGCGGACGGCTGGCTGGTTACCGGCTTGGGGCTAGCCACCGGACTGGCCGAAGTGCTCGGGGCCGCGCTAACACCAGGCTGAGCGCTGGGGGCAGTGCTGGGCTGGGCCGAGGGGCTGACCACCGGCTGCGGGGCCACGCTGGGAGCGGCCGAGGGCACTGCGCTGGGGGCCGCTGTGGGCTGGGCACCCGGGTTTTGGGTATCAGGGTTTTGCGGGGTAGGCGCCGGGGTGGGGGTGGCCTGAGCGGCGACGTCGCCCACCTCAACCCGATAGCTACGCACCGGGCTAGCAATTACCGTGCCATCACTGCGCTGAGCCAGCACCCGCACCTGCAGCTGGTAGACGCCGGCAGCAGAAAACACCCAGTTGGGGTAGGCGGCGGCCAGCTGTTGCGGGGCAATTTCTGAGCCAAGCGGGTTTAGCTCATAGTTGCCATCAACCAGCAGCGAGGAGGCCAGTTGACCGTTGTCATCCAAGCCAAACAGGGACACGCTAGCGCCCTCAGGGCCGCTGTAGCTGACTTCAAAGTGGGCGGCGCTAAATCCTGCCTGGGCCAGCTGGCTGGTGTCCCAACCCAGCCGTCCCTTGGGGGCAGCGCTGGCCGGCTGTAGTGGCGAGTTAGCCTGGACGCCTTGGCTGACGAAATAGCCACCCGGACTGCCCGGATAGTCGTCAGAAATGTTTTGCCAGGTGGAGGCCGGGATCTTCAAAGTGGTTTGGGCCGGGTTGTGGCTAGTTCCGGTGGCGCCATCCTTTAGCTGCAAGTCCACTTCCCCATTGGCAGTGGCGACGGCGTCGAAAATGCTTAAGTCCCCACCCTCAAGGTTTACCGGCTTGGACTGGCCATCATTACTGGCCAAGCTAGCAGCGGGGCCAGAAACCTGGGCAGCATGGGCAGCGCCAGCAGGACCGCTTGCCGAGCTAGTGACAGAAGCGCCCGCTAGCGGCGTCATGAAACCGCACAGCGCCACAGTGGTCAGCGCGGCCATACGCCGCAGCCAGGGGTCATTAAGACGCTGCGGGGTGGAGTCAGAAAAACGCCCGCGACCAGCAGCTACACGCATAACAGAGGGGGAAGAGTTGGTAGCGCCCTGGGTGGGAACTGAAGAAGGCCCGGCGGCCTGCAACCACGCAAACATGGCAGTCTTTCTAGTTGATATTGATTATCATTACCTGCTAAGTGTAGCGATTCTTTTTAGTCCTCACAAACGCGCAGCTCCTATAGCAAAGCGCGAGGACCACTAGCGCAACCCCAAGAACCACTAACGAAACCGCCGGGGACCGCTAACGCATTTGTTAAGCGGCCCCCGGCGGGGTGGGGCGCCTAGTTTTGAGAGGGAAATCAGGCACCCCTATTGAGTTGTGTATTCAATTGTGTCGATATTCAGTTGTAGATCCCGTCAGTCCTGACGCTTGCGGCGCAGCAACATGCCGCCACCGCCCAATGCCAGGGCACTTAGAGCCAACATTCCGCTGGCCACACCGGTACGGGCCAAACCGCCGGGCTTTTCCGGCTTAGCCGGGGCTGCGCCGTGGCTGGGCTTACCAGGCTTACCGGGGCGACCCGGAAGCGGGGCGGAGCTGGCCGAACGGCTGGGCTGAGCCGTGGGGGCCGCACTGCCGGTGGGAGCCGCGCTACCGGTAGGTACCGGGGCACCGGTGGGAGCCACCGTGGGGACAGCGCTACCGGTAGGTGCCGGGCTGGGCTGAGCCGTAGGAGCCGGGGAGCCAGTGGGAGCCACAGTCGGCTCAGGGCTGGCGGTAGGTTCCTGAGTGGGAGCCACAGTAGGCGAAACCGGAGCGGTGGGCTGCGGCGTCGGAGTGGGCGTCACAGTCTCAGCGCTTACTGCCGTGGTTACCCCAGTGCGGTCGTTAGCGCGCTTGGTGGTGCACACCTCGGGGGTGGGAGTGGCCAGGCAGTCCACACCGATCAGGTCATTGCTGGTGGGGCGCACGATCTTGACCATGCGCAGGTTATCTACCTGCACCAGGGCGTCGCCGTCGCCGGCAGCAACCGTGAACTTAACCTTGGTGCCATCCTTAGTCACATTGAAGGTGACCGGAACACGCTGGAAGTAGCTGGCAGAAGCGTTAGTAGTGTGCTTCTGGTCAGCAGCCATCCAGTTCAGAGCCCAAGTGTGGTTAATAACCGTGGAGGGGTTCTTAACTGGGTTGGTGTCATTGACAGTCTTAACATCCAGGTAGTTCTGGCCCACCAGGCCTTCAGCGTTGGTGTTTACGGTAATCTCCGGCTCAGACTTAGCGGCCCCAGCGGCAGCCTTGTCGGTGGAGCTGGCCTTACCCTCAGCCGCAGCCTTAGCGCCACCCTGAGGCTGGGTGCCAGCCTGGCTTTGGCCGGCCGCATTACCGCTTGCGTCACCATCGGGAACCAGGACCCCTAGTTCAGCGATAGAGAGCAGGTAATCGGGCTGGTCAGCCTTGGTCTTGTAGTTAGACAGCACGCGCAGGCGAATCAGCTTGGCCTTAACCGGGCTGTTAAAGACAATCTGCTGCACCTGGCCGGTGTTTTGCAAAGTGCCTTCAGCTACCTTCTGGTTGATGTTGGCAGCATCCTGACCCACATAGACCTCGTAGCGTTCGGGACGCCCGTTGGCCTGGTCAACGCGGCTATTGATCTTCAGACCAGCCACGCTTACCGCAGAGGCGGCGGTGGGGTCATCGCCCTGGTACAGGGCCAGGTCAATGTCGCTGGGGTGAGCTACCGGGTGCTGCCAGTCCTTGTCGTAGAAGGTGGAAGCGTTGCCATCAAACATGTTGGAGGCCGGGTTGCTGGCGTAAGCAGCCGGGGCGGATACCAGCTGCTGGTCGCCGCTGTAGTCCTTAACCGGGTTGCCAGGTGCCGGGGCGGGAGTATCGCCGTCGGTGGCGTTACCACACAGAACGCGAGCGTCAGCCCAGTTAGCGTGGTCATTGCCGTTACCGTTGCCGCCGTCGCCCACAATCAAGCGAATCAGCTTCATGCCGGTGACGTCGCCGGAAACCTCCTGAGGAGTGTTGCTACCGGTGATCACGCCGGTCTGCGGTACCACATCAACCCAGTTAGTGCCGTCGGTGGTGCCCACCACACGGAAGGTAACCGAACCGCTCTGGCCATCTTGCACACCCACGGTGGCCTTGAAAGCCTTGCACTTGCCGCTGAGCTCGAAGCCCACATCGGCAGGAGAGTGGGTACCTAGACCCTTGGTGTACTGCTTGCCACCCATCACGATTGGGCCGCCGTCACCCTTTTGGTTTTCACCAACCTCACTGTCACGCTCAACCGGACCCCAACCGTTGGAGTTGTACTTGGGGCTGAAAGGCAGGTCAGAGAGGTAGTTGACAGCGTCAGGTTTCACCGAGCCCAAAACCGCCACGTTAGTGTCACCACTAGCGCTGCGGGCGCTACCAGCGATCTTGTAGGTGGCCGTGTGTACCACGTTAGCGGTGGAGCCGCCCGCACCCTGGGGAACCTTGACGGTCCAGGTGGTGGTGAAAGTGGCGCCCTTGGCTAGCTTGGCGGTGGTGGCCGGGGTGTCAGCAGTGGCGCTCCAGCCGCTAGGCAGGGTCAGCTTGCTGGTCACATCGGTAATTTCGCTGGGCTCGTTGTTCACCAGGGAGCTGGTCATGTGGAAGGTGGAGCCTTCAATGGCCGTCTCGTTGGTGTCAATGGAGGCAGCGGCACACGCGGGCATATCCGTGGTGGCACCCAGGTCCTCTACGCGGAAGTTGTCGAGCGTAAAGTCGTTGCCGTCCTGGCCGCCCTGGGTGTTGTACAGACCCACCCAGTAGGAGCCACAGCCACCCACGTTAAGTTCCTGTACATAGTGAGTGGGGCTGGTGGCCACCGGCATCACCGTAGAGTACAGGTAGTTAGCGTTTAGTCCGTTGGCGCCCTGGGCGTCATAGGCAGTAACCCAGTAGTAGGAGCCGCTGAGCGCGTTTTCGTAGTCATACGAAATGCGGTAGCGGTGTCCGGCCTTGAAGTTTACGGTCTGGGGCACGGTGCGGTAGACCAGTCCCCCATTTTCTTCGTGGCTCTTTAGGGACCAGTGTCCGGCGACGGCGTCGTCAGTGGCCTTCTTAGAACCGTCCGGTAGGGTGCCGCCCTTTTGGGTGTAGGGGCCGTTGAGGGAGGCCAGTACCGTACGCGGGTCGGTGATTTCGCCGGCGTCGCCCTTAACGAAGGGGCCCCAGCCTTCGGGGACATTTTCAAAGTCCTCAAAGGCGATGGTGACCGGCTTGTCGCGGGTGGCGCCCAGATCATCGTTGCGCTGCTGGCTGGCGGCGCTGGTGACGCCTTCACCTGAAGCAGACACGCTAACCTGGCGGGTCTTGCCGTCCTTGACCTGTACCCAAGCGCTGCCCTGGTAGGTGCCGGCATTGAGGGTCATTTCCTGGCTAATGGAGGAGTTGCCCTTACCCAGCTGGGCGATCGGGTCGCCGTGAGCGTCGTGGGGGGCGGTTACCTGGCCGGTGGTCTGGTAGTCCTTGAAGCTACCGGAGTTGAAGCCGGGGTCCACAAACACAGTTCCAGCGCCCCACTTGGGGGTGGCGGCGGCTGCGGGGGCCTTGGCGGGAGCCAGTACAAAGGCGGTGTGGTCGCGTTCAGCGGCCGGCACGGTCTCGTATACGGACTCAGGGATGGTTACCTTGCCGCCCTCTACCTTTACGTCAGTTACCTTTACACGACCCTTGTCGGTGAGGCGGTAGACGCTCAAAGAGCCCACGTTCTGGTAGGACTTGGTTAGGGTCCAGGTGGTGGCGGTACCAGCGGGGTTGTAGTAGTACAGACGCGGTGCGCCGCCCTTAGCGCCATTGTCGATCCAGGGCAGCAGGTAGCTGTCGCCCTTAAGCACGGTGGCGCCGTCGTAAACAAACTGGCGGCTAGCGGACATGTCAGCCTTGATAGCCCCGGCAACCTGGGTGGCCGGAGTCTGGTTGGTGACCGCCGTAGCACCTGAGGCTACAGTGCCGTTAGCGAAGGTGTAGGTGTAGACGGTCTTGCCGTTTTCACCCTTAGCGCTTTCCTGACGCATAATGCGCGAGTTCTGTAGGAACTTAACCGGCAGGTTGTTAGCCCAAATGTTGCGGTAGAAGGCGCCCTGGTCTTGGTGGCCAGTCCAGCCCTCAAACTCAACAATCTGGGGGTAGCCCAAAACTACGTTGGGGTTCCAGTTGTCCTTGTTGGAGTTGTCCACAAAGCGGATCACGTCAGAGTTCAAACCCTTGTTGGTGGCGCCGCCGTAGTTTTCATCATTGGACCAGTGTGACCAGGTGGAGTAGCGCTCAAAGCGGTCAGCCCACTCTGAACCCATTTCCCAACCCATCTTGTTTAGCTCGCGGCCCAGGCGCTCAGCTTGCCAGCCCGAACCGTAGTAAACGTCAATGTAGATCCAGCGGAAGTTGGGGTAGGTGGCCAGCGGGAACTGGTTACGCAGATCCTGGAAACGCTTAATTACCGCGCCGCTACCTAGATCAGCGCGCTGATCAACGTAGTAGGACTGGTTTAGCCAGTTCCAGCCGCGCCCGCCGGTGAAGGGTAGGGAACCGAAGGAGTTGGCTTCGGGGTAGGCCTCAGTGGTGTTGACGTGGACGCCGTAAATCGCGTTGGAGTTGGCGGTGGTGTTAAACAGGGTGGCAAAGTCCTTGTCACCACCGGCGCGGGTGTTGATGTTGCCCGCGTAGTCCATGTGTCCAGAGTCGTGGCCTTCAGAGGCGTAACCCTTGAGCATCACGCGCTGACCTAGGCCATCGGTGGCCAGGTTGACGCGCTTTACGTCGTCAGCCACCTGCAAGAAGGGGTGCGTGGCGGCCGAGCCGAAGTCAAAGGGAATATGGGTTACTACCCACTTGTGGTTGTCAGCTGCGCCGGCCACCCAGGGGGTGATGTCCGCATAGGCGACGGCGGCATCCTGCCAGTTCACCGTGCCCGAGGAGTTGGCGTCACCGGTGAACACCAAAGTGGTGTAGGGGCGCTCTTCATCGCCGACGGCGTCAGTGGCTGCAGCTGAGCGGTAGGTCCACTGGCCGTTGGAGGCCAGCAGGGTCTTAGAACCATCTTGGTCAACTACCCGGCGCTTCCAGCGCGAACCGTCGTCAGCTTCCCAGCCGGTGGGGCGGTCATAGGTGGCGTTGGTTTCCATACCCACGGCCACCTTAGAGGTGTTAACCATCAGGTAGGTACTGGGGGCGTCAGCGTCGCTGACCGGGGTGGACTCGCTTAGGCTCTCAATAGTGTCAGCCACGCCAGCGTATTTGTTCTTAGCGCTAGCGCCACGCGAAACCAGGGTGATACCGGCAGCGTAGGCGCCGCCGTCTTTAGCGCTAACCGATACCAGGCCATGGCCGGGAATCTCGACGGTGTGGGCGCCACCGGTGAGCTCAGTGATACGGAAGGTTAGGGTGGGACGCTTGGCACCAGTTGTGCCCTGGGCCTTTGAAGTAATCTCCTTTACTTCAATTTCGGCCTTCATGGTGACGTCAGTGTCATTGAAGTCAACCGTGTAGGCCACCTTGGTGTTGGATTCTTTAACTGCCTGCACCGACTTGACGGTGTAAGCCTGATTGTCAATCAGTACTGAATCGAGGACCTGGGTGCGGCCGCCAACTTTATTGCCCGCGAAGGTGTAGCCAAGTACCTGGGGGAAGGCGTTGGATACGGTCGCGGTCAAGTTACCGGCACTAATGGTCTCCGGAGCACTAATGACACCAGAAGTTTCCGGGGTCACTGCGCCAGCAGCTGCCCCTGGAAGGGATAGGGCGACAACCCCTAGCAATGCTAGGGACCGTCGGTGGAGGTGTCTTACCTTCATCGTGTAGGGCTCCTTTGCCTAGACGTGGTTGACCCAATTTTGTCCTTTTGCAACAAAAAGCGTCAAGTCTAAGCAGAACCGAACAGCATAAGTTGCAACCAAACAGTTACAAATCTGGTTTGAGCTAATAATTTAACTAGCACCTACTGCGCGCATTTGTTCGTTTATTGTAAAGACTGTTTTGCACACAAACCGAAAAGCTTGGGGTAGTCCATGTATCACAGCTTCATTGCCGCCTGTACATGGGAACACCGCCGCCAGTGAGCAACACGCACTATAGCCAGGGTGATGAGCTAGCTATAACGGAACACTCGCAGTAGCGGCGGTGCGGCGATAGATTACCTTGGTTTTTACTAGTAATTCCAGTACCTAAACCTCATTTTTTGCACTTTCTTTTAGGCCAAAAGTGTTTCTGCAGGCCAGCAAGTTACAAGTAGTCGCAAATCACTTTATATGTGGGCTAATTAACTAAAAACGGTGCTGAGCGGGTCTAAACCCACCCAGCACCGTCGAATTAGTTAAAAGCGCAGGTCACTCCGCACTGGCGGCGCTAGCAGCCGAACCGGCCACAGCCGCACCGGGAATTAGCGTCAGACCGTCGTCGGCAACGTCAACCGTAACCTGCTGGCCGTCAGCAACCTGGCCGGCCAAGATCAGGCGGGCCAAGCGGTCACCAATCTCACGCTGCACCAGGCGACGCAGCGGGCGAGCCCCGTAAGCCGGGTCGTAGCCCTCGTCAGCCAGCCAAGTGCGGGCGGCGTCGGTAACATCCAGGCTGATGCGGCGGTCAGACAGACGCTTGCTCATCTTGCTTAGCTGCAAGCCCACAATCTGGCCCAACTCATCCTTGCTCAGCGCATTAAAGATCAGCACATCGTCAAGGCGGTTGAGGAACTCAGGCTTGAAGGCGGCGCGCACCGTAGCCATAACGTTCTCGCGCTTTTCCTCCTGGCTCAGCGCCGGGTCTACCAGGAACTGGCTACCCAGGTTGGAGGTCAGGATCAAGATGACGTTACGGAAGTCCACCGTGCGTCCCTGGCCGTCAGTTAGGCGACCGTCGTCGAGCACCTGCAGCAAGATGTCAAAGACCTCAGGGTGGGCCTTTTCCACCTCATCTAGCAGCACCACAGAGTAGGGGCGACGACGCACCGCCTCGGTCAGCTGACCGCCCTCTTCGTAGCCTACGTACCCGGGAGGGGCACCCACTAGGCGCGAAACCGAGTGCTTCTCGGAGTATTCGCTCATGTCGATACGCACAATGGCGTGCTCGTCATCGAAGAGGAACTCAGCCAGGGCCTTGGCCAGCTCGGTCTTACCTACACCGGTGGGGCCTAGGAACATGAAGGAACCGGTGGGGCGGTCAGGGTCAGAAACCCCGGCGCGCGAGCGGCGCACAGCGTCGGCCACAGCCGCAACCGCGTCCTTCTGGCCGATTAGGCGCGAGCCTACCTGCTCTTCCATGTGCAGCAGCTTTTCGCTTTCGCCCTGCATTAGCTTGCCTACCGGAATGCCGGTCCAAGAAGAGATAACCTCAGCGATCTCCTCAGGGCCAACCTTCTCAGCGATCATCGGCTCGCCAGCGTCAGACTGGTTTTGCTCACTGGCTTCAGCCTCAGCGATTTGACGCTGCAAGCTGGGCATTTCGCCGTAGCGGATACGTCCGGCGGCCTCAAAGTCACCTTCACGCTCAGCCAGTTCGGCGCGGGTACGCAGCTCATCTAGCTGGGCGCGCAGCTCACCAATGCGGTTGTGACCGGCCTTTTGGGCTTCCCAGCGGGCGTTTAGGGCGCTGAGTTCTTCGTTTAGGTCAGCCAGGCGGGCACGCAAGGCAGCCAGGCGCTCTGCCGCGCCGGCGTCGGCATCATCTTCCTTGGCGCTGGATTCAGCCAGGTAGGCTTCTTCCATCTTCAGGCGGTCTACGCGACGGCGTAGCTCGTCAATTTCCACCGGGGAAGAGTCCAGCTCCATGCGCAGGCGGGAAGCAGCCTCATCAACCAGGTCAATGGCCTTGTCGGGCAGTTGGCGGCCGGTGATGTAGCGGTCTGACAGGCTGGCGGCAGCCACCAGGGCGCCGTCGGAGATGGTCACGTGGTGGTGTGCCTCGTACTTGGGGGCGATACCACGCAAGATGGCCACAGTGTCAGCCACCGAGGGCTCACCCACATAAACCTGCTGGAAGCGGCGCTCTAGGGCCGGGTCTTTCTCAATGTTTTCACGGTATTCGTCTAGCGTGGTGGCACCCACCATGCGTAGTTCACCGCGCGCCAGCATGGGCTTGAGCATGTTGCCGGCGTCCATGGCCCCTTCGGAGCCACCGCCTGCGCCCACCATGGTGTGCAGCTCGTCGATGAAGGTAACTACCTCACCGTCAGAGTTCTTGATCTCGTTGAGCACGGCCTTGAGGCGCTCTTCAAACTCACCACGGTACTTGGCGCCGGCCACCATAGAGGATAGGTCCAGGGCGATTAGGCGCTTGTTGCGCAGCGATTCGGGCACGTCACCGGCCACAATACGCTGGGCTAGGCCTTCTACCACGGCGGTTTTACCTACGCCGGGTTCACCGATTAGCACCGGGTTGTTCTTGGTGCGGCGCGATAGCACCTGCACCACGCGGCGGATTTCGCTATCACGGCCGATTACCGGGTCTAGTTTGCCGGCGCGGGCGGCCTCGGTCAGGTCAGTGCCGTATTTCTTCAGGGCTTCGAAGGTGCCTTCAGGGTTGGCGCTGGTTACGCGCTGTCCGCCACGCACGGTGGGCAGGATTTCGCGTAGGGCTTGGGCGGTGGCGCCGGCGTCACGCAGGGCGCGGGCAGCGGCGTCGTCGCCTTCAGCGATGGCGATCAGTATGTGCTCGGTAGAGATGTACTCGTCAGTTAGTTCTTTGGCGAGTTTGTCGGCCTTTTCCAGGGCGGCTAGGAAGCCGCGCGAGGGGTTGGGCTCCACTACGGAGCTGCCTGCTGAGGAGGGCAGGGAGGTTAGTGCGGTGCGGGTGGCGGTCCCTACGTTTTTTAGGGTCTGCGGGCTTAGTGCGTTTAGTAGCCCGACGGCGACGCCGCCCTCTTGGCTTAGTAGCTCACCAAGTAGGTGGAGCGCCTCCACCTGGGGGTTGCCAGCAGCTGCGGCGGCTTGCACAGCCCCCGATATGGCTTCTTGGGATTTGGTTGTGTAGTTGGTGTCCACGGTTCTCCTTGAGTTTAAGTTGTTATAGCAACGCGGTCAGTCTCACTTTTAGCTGTATGAGCTGATGGAACCGACGGCGTCACGTTCCGGTGAGTACAACTTCCACAGACTTGAGTCTATTCCACTCAAGTTTATTTTTCTTGGGTGACGCCAATCACTTATCTTCGATGTGTGGCTATTTGGGACTAAGGGCTAGACTCGCTGCTGATAGTTCCCTATACGTAAGGAGAAACGCATGGGTATCGCAGATTTCGCCAAGCAGGCCGAAGAACTAGCCGACAAGGCTAAGGAGGCCGCCAAGAACGTAGACGCCGACCAGGTTGCTGAGACCGCCCACGACCTAGCCGACAAGGCTAAGGGCACCGCCGGTGGCAAGTTCGACTCTGCCATCGAGACCGCTGAGGGCCTAACCGACAAGGCTGCCGACGCACTCAAGAACCTCAAGTGATCTAAAGTCGCGCTTATCGCAGGGGAGTTGCCAGCAGGCAGCTCCCCTGACGTTTTATATTTGGGCTATGACTTTTGCGTCTCGCAATACTTTGACCCTCGCGCTCGGGCATGGTGCCCGGGCGGCCTCCCGTCTGCGCGGCAGCGGTGGTAGCGCCTTCCCCGGCCTAGTTATGGAGAAGGCAGACCCGCATTTTATGGCTCGCGCCTTGGCTCCCCTGCCCTATGGGGTGGTGCTGGTTAGCGGCACTAACGGCAAAACCACCACCACGCGCATGGTGGTTGAGTTGCTGCGCGGCCAGGGCCTGAAGGTGTTTACCAACCCCACCGGCTCAAACTTCACTCGTGGCGTAGTGGCTGCCCTGCTGGGGGCTATGCCGTTAAATGGCCGCCTTGACGCCGACGTCGCCGTACTGGAGCTGGACGAAGCCCACGCCACCCATTTCGTGCGCACCGTCAAGCCGCGCGCTGCCCTGCTGCTAAACGTCATGCGCGACCAGCTAGACCGCTTTGGGGAGATTGACTACACCGCCTCCCTGCTACACAAGGTTGCCCGCGCCACCACTGGCACGGTAGTGCTGAATGCTGACGACCCGCGTCTGGCCGCCCCCAGTTTCCGTGCCGACCTGCGCGCTGATGTGCGAGGCTTTGCGGTCAGCCCCCAGCTGCGTAGCGTTTTTCTTTCCGACGACGAACTGCACGACTCTCTCGACGGCTGCACTCTAGGCCAGCCCAAAAAGGACGCCGAGGCCAAGGCGGACACTAAGACCGAGCCGACCACCGAGACTGAGTCAGTCGCCAAGCCAGAGCCGGCAGAGCAGCCCGCCCAGCCAGAGCCGACAGAGCAGTCCGCCCAGCCGCTAGAAATTGTGGCCACACTGGAAGAAATGATGGGCCGTCACGCGGTTATCGACCTGGCCGGGCGCCGTCATGAAGTGGACTTTGCCATTCCTGGCGCCCACAACATCCTCAACGCCACCGCCGCCATGGGCCTAGTTAAGGAGCTACTGGGCGAGCGCACCGATGAGCAGGCCCTGGCTGCCAGCGCCGCTAAGGTCACCGCCGCTTTCGGGCGTGGCGAGCTACTGAGCATTGACGGCCAAGAAGTTGAGCTGGGCCTGGTCAAAAACCCGGCCGGCTTCCGCATGAGCCTACTTAGCGCCGCCGCCGTACGCTCCCAGCAGCCCCCGCTGATCATGATCGCCATCAACGACCAGTACGCTGACGGACGCGACATGTCCTGGCTGTGGGACGTGGACTTCACCCCGCTTAAGCAGGCGGGCGTGAGTATCGTTACCGGCGTGCGGGCCACGGATATGGCGCTGCGACTGAGCTACGACGACGTCGCCGTCGGCAAGGTTGAAGCTAACCTCAGCCAGGCGCTAGCCCAGCTGGTCAAGCTTTCACGCGAGCAGCACCGGCCTATCCGCATTTTGAGCACCTATACCGCCATGTTGGAACTGCGTTCCCTGCTGGCAAGTTACACCGACGTGGAGGAGGTCCTATGAGCGCCATTAAAGTTTTGCAGCTCTACCCGCGCGACATGAGTATTTATGGCGATCGCGGCAACACCCTGACCCTAACCAAGCGTTTGGGCTGGCACGGCTATGAGGTGGAGCTACTTTCACACAACCCCGGAGATCAGCTACCTGAGCAGGTAGATATTTTGGTTGGCGGCGGCGGCCAGGATTCAGCGCAAGAGCGTATCCAGGACGACCTGCAAAAGGTTGCCCCGCAGCTGCGCGCCTGGGCCAGTGACGGCGTGCCCATGCTGGTGATCTGCGGTTTGTATCAGCTGTTTGGGCATGAGTTCCGCACTGTGGGCGGGGAGGTTATCCCGGGCATTGACGTGCTTGATGCACATACCGTGGGTGGGCCTAAGCGCCTGATCGGCAATCTTACTGTTGAAACTGATGACTTCGGCAAGGTGGTGGGCTACGAAAACCATTCGGGTCTGACCACTTTGGGTAGCCAGGCGCGTCCGCTAGGGCGCGTAAGTGGCGAGTGGGGTAATAACGGCGCTGACGGCACCGAGGGCGCGCGCGCCCATAACGTGATCGGCACCTATCTGCACGGCAGTGTGCTGCCTAAGAACCCTCGCCTAGCTGATTGGCTGCTGGCCCGCGCGGTTGAACACGCAGGTCAGACCTGGCACCCGGCCGAGTTGGATGATTCACTAGCTATAGCTGCCGCCAAGGTGGCTATGAGCCGTCCCCGGTAGAGGTTTACAAATGCCAGTTCCCAATTTCATTACTGAGTTACGTTCCAGCGTGGGCCACCGTCCCCTGTGGCTGCCGGGCGTATGTGCGGTTATTTTCGACGACGCCGGCAGGGTGCTGCTGGGCCAGCGTGCAGACAATGGTTTGTGGGCTGAGATCCGTGGCATCCCTGACCCGGGTGAGCAGCCGGTGGCCGCGCTTAAGCGCGAGGCGCTGGAGGAGGCTGCCCTGGAGATCGAAGTTGATGAAGTGTTTTTGATTGATGCTTCTGACCTGGTCACCTACCCCAACGGGGATCAGGCCAGCTACATGAATCTGTGCTTCATTGCCCATGCGGTCAGTGCTGAGGCGGCAGCTGGAGCCCATATCAATGATGATGAATCAGTGGATATGGGTTGGTTTGAGGTTGATGATCTGCCTTCACCACTAGCCCCTAGCGCCAGACAGCGTCTAGAGCTAGCTCAGCGCTACCTGGCTGACCCACAGCGCCGCACCTTCCTGGGCGAATAGCGCACGCGGCGCGCCTCAAAAGCGGCGCGTAGGCCTGCGCGCTTTACGTGCCCCTGGCTAAGCCGGC
>ERZ773045.115-NODE-115-length-42609-cov-3.946186_pt1 | contig 42609 bp, 39 predicted proteins | sample MGYA00580635_ERZ773045 | MGnify/ENA primary metagenome ERZ773045 (study PRJEB29015, sample SAMEA2738115) | human oral metagenome | biome: human oral; feature: human-associated habitat; material: saliva | place: China | collected 2261 ...
TTGCCTTTTGGCTGTTAGGGTCCGAAGACTAATGTCCTCTTCCTAGGAAGAGATGTTTTGTAGCAAGTTTTTTTGTTTTATTCTTGCTACAGTATATATATCGGAGGTAAAAATTAAATAATAAGTATTTTCCAAAAATTTTTTCACGTTTTTTTCAAAGCCATTTCAAGGTTCTTTAAACAATGAAAGATTGTATGCTTTGCGAAGATAGTCTTAAGCATAAAAAATGCGAAAAAAGAAAGCTCTCATCGCCTATCTTTTTTCGCATTCCAATTCTTAAGGAATATCCCTCGTATAGCCTGTGCTGTCTCGTTTATTTCTCATCCTTAGGGAAGGACCAGGATTTCACACTGACTTCCTTGCCATCCACTTCGGCTGTTTCTATTTTTTCTCCGCTTTGGGGCTTTTCAGCTTCCACCGGCTCGGCATCCAAGTTTTGCTCTCCCTTGCCCGGACTGTCCGTCTTATGAACTGCATTTAAAACCATGCCGAAATCCGGAAGAGTCTCTCCCTTTTTAGAAGGTGTTTCCACATTTTGCATTTTTTCTTCCCCATAGGACTTTTCTTCCGTCTCCGAGAGCTTCTCCTCTAAAGAAGAGGCTTCTTCCTCCGGAAGCATGGCGGAAAGCATGGCCAGTGCCAGTCTTTCCTGCTCTTCCGATAAACCGGCAGCACTCTTATTGCTCTCTGCATCCTCTGAATCAGCCTTAGCCTTCTCTTCCTCTTGGATAGCCTCCATTTTTGCAAAGGCCTCCTGCAGTAAAGCCTCCGTTTCAGGACTTAATATAGGCTCTGACTTGGTTTCGCTTCTAACTTCAGGGCGCTTTTCTTCCTTAGCAAGACGGGGAGGCGCTTTGAAGTCCCATAGACTTCCTTCTGTTTCCTGATTCTCATCCTGCTCCAAGGGAAGATCTTCTTCCTCCACCTCTTCCTGTAAAAAGGCGGTATCTTTGTATAATGGAAGTTCTTCCTCTTCAGCCTCGCTTTCCCCGACACTGTTGGTCGTGGACAAGGCCTCGGACTCGTTATTTCTTCTTCCTTTATAGAAGACTTTCTTTCTGCCGTTCTTTCGGAAAGGATCATCCTGATAGCTCATGGCCTCAATGGAGCCTACTCCGCCGGTGCTTTGTCCCTTGGTCTCCGAAGACTTCTCGCCACCGTTCTCTCCCTTTTGTTCCTCAAGCTTATCCGGCAACATCATAATACGGATTAGCTTAAAATCTCTCCTGATCCAGTAAAGAGGCAGTAAGAATGGCGCATTCTCCAATCCGGGATAGAGGCTCTTCATATAGGAGCTTTCCGGGAAAATCCAACGAAGCTGCTTCTTTATGCCGTCAAAGCGGTTCTTCCATTTTTCCTTCCACTTTCTCCACTTGGCTGCCCGTTCTTCTTTATTTTCCGCATCCTTAATGGCTTTACGAAGCTTGGCCGCCTCCGGAATACTGTCCGCTCCCACCATACCGTTGGAAAGAATACGACTTTCCATGTCATCAAAGAGACTGATGCTGTCCTTCGGATAGGGGAACAAAGAGTCCTTACGACTGCTGAACCACATATCCGCCATATGCAACAAGGATTGAGACAATAAAGAAATATCCAACTCCTTGATTCTGGCATCCAGGAATTTCTTATTCATGTCCTTATGGAAAAGCTTATAGAACAGATAAAGATCCAAAAGCTCACGAATCTTTAAGTTATCTGTGCAGAAATGGTAGCAAGCCTCCGCCATGCGGAACATATAACTGCTTTCCAAAGACAGAACCTTCAGCACCGGGTACTTCTTATCCGGATAAGCTCTGTCTAGAAGAGACTTCATGTGTTTTTTGTAATTCTTGGTCAGGAAGGGCAAATGATGGTAAATCTCCACCTGAAAGCCTCCCGCCCTCTTCATGTGCTCTCCAAAGCCGGAATAGAACTGATCCGTCTCATAGCCCAAGTCAAAAAGATAGCCTCTGGCCATATAATACCGTTCTTCCGGAATATAAAGGCGAAGAGGGGAATTGGCCGCTGTTTCCGGCAAATGATAGAGTCGCCGTACAGCTGCACTTTCCAAAACCACCGCCGGAACCTTTACCGCCTGAAAAGCCCCTAGAATTTCCAACTCGGAAGACTCATAAATCTCACCGTAGCGAACCGCCTCCTGATAACGATGGAAAAATTTTTCACCGAACAAAGAGGGCACTCTGGCACCTGCGGAAAGCATCCCCAAGTAAATTCCCGAAGCTAGCTCATGGTAATCAGCGATACGGTAAAGTCTGCCCCAGTTCATTCTTCGCATCACCGGGAAGGAATCATCCTGTCGTAAAGTACTCCCCAATAAATTAATTAAAAACTTACCCTCATATACACTACGATTCATCGCCGTCCTTGCAATCCTTTCTCATCCTTGAACAACCTGCTGATATTTCAATTTTTACTTATCTTTTATTTCCTTCGTTAGAAAATAAAGCTATACCACTTCTTCCTTTAGCTCTTCGGGAATCTGCTCCCATAAAAACTTCTGGGTTTGTAATGCCTGGGCTGTGATCCTTGCATCTCTTTCTTTAATGAAACCTATGGATTCCTCAATCTTCCCTCTTAATTCCAGAATTCTTCTTTCCAGAAAGGGATAGCCGGCACTATGTTTTGGATCTTCCTGTAGAAGTCGTTGAAAAGTTCTTCTTAACTCTTCTTCCTCTTCCACTAAAAGATTCATCTCCACCCAGTTATTTTCCAACTTATTTAAAGCTTCCTGCCGCAAATCCAATAATAAGTCCAGACTCACATTGTCCTGTCTTTGCATGGCTTCGGAAAGCTCATCAGTCTCTTTTTTTAATTCGCTGACGATATTATATCTTCTCTGAAATAGGCTAGCAAGCTTTTCCAGCTGCGGATTCTCTTTTCTCTCCATGATTCTTCCTTTCCGTGACACAGAAGAAAGGAGCTGCATAGGCAGCCCCTTTCTTATCCCACAACCTTCGCTTCTTTTGGGATATGAGTATCTCTGGCAATTTTACTTGCCCCCAGGAAGCCGTCACGCAAATCGGATAAAATGTCAACCAGCTTGGGAAGCTCCTCTTGTCTTCTCTCTCTTCCGGCCTGTACCAGGCCTAAGTCAAAGGTAACAAAGTCATATAGTCTTGCCAAATCTCTACTGATAGGTTGCTCCATATCCAAGGTATTGTGCAAGTAACGAATAATCTTAGTGGTTTTCTTTAAGGCTTCTTCAAATTTCTCATAATTTTTATCTTCCAAAGCAAAAGTTGCTTTCTTTAAACACTTAATAGCCTCATCAAAGGTTAAAACCAACAGTTCCCCCTGACTCATCTGCATAATACTCTGCTCTAAATACTTCTTTTGATAATCGTTCATACAATCTCCATTTCCAAAGGTTTTTGTCCTACGGAACACATATTTTCAACTCCGAAGATTTCTTCTTATTGTCTTATAATATGTCGTCCGGTCTGTGGAAATGTATAAAGGATTTTCACAAAAAATAAAGGAATCGGATGAATTTCCTACGTAGGATGCTTAGGCTTAAGACCTTGCTGCAAGCTTTGCCTGCTTTTTTGCTTCCAGATGAGAAACCACGATGGTACAAGCCGCATCTCCTGTAATATTTACAGTGGTTCTTCCCATATCAAAAATACGGTCTACGCCGGCTACCAAGGCGATACCGTCCACCGGAAGCCCCACAGAAGTAAGCACCATAGCCAACATAATCATACCGGCTCCGGGAACACCTGCAGTTCCGATAGAAGCAAGGGTTGCCGTTAAAATAATGGTCAGCATCTGCCCAAGAGTCAGATGAATACCGTAACAGGAAGCAATAAAGATTGCGCAAATTCCCTGATAAATCGCAGTTCCGTCCATGTTAATGGTGGCTCCCAAGGGAAGTACAAAGGCAGCAATCTCCTTCTTTGCTCCCAATTTTTCCGTACACTCCATATTAATAGGAAGAGTACCAACGGAAGAAGCTGAAGAAAAGGCAAACATAATGGCAGGAAGCATTCCTTTAAAGAACTTTATAGGAGAAAGTCCGCCCATAAGCTTCACGGTAAGGGAATACACTACCACAGCATGGGCAACATAGGCAATATAGGCTGCCAAAAGTACCATAGCCAAAGATCCGAGAATCTTCGGTCCGTTTACCGCAATAACCGGACAAAGCAAACAGAACACACCAATCGGAGAGAGGCTTAATACCATTTCCATACACTTCATGAAAATAGCATCAAAATCATTGAAGGCACTAACCACTCTATGAGTTTTCTCTCCTACCAAAATAATAGCGAAGCCCAAAATCAGCGCCATCACAATAACCTGTAGCATATTGGCTTCCACCATGGGCTGGACGAAGTTGGAGGGGAAGATATTGACAATGGTGTCCATTAGAGACAGACTCCCCTTTACTTCATAGCTTAAATCCGTAGTGGCAACTACCGGAAACAGATTGTGGAAAATGCTTCCGAAGAACAATCCGATACTTACCGCAAAAGCAGTGGTACATAAGTAAAATACCACCGTTTTCAAGCCCACAGAGCCCACCTGCTTAATATCACTCATGGAAATAATACCGCACATAATGGAAAACAGTACCACCGGCACTACGATGAACTTTACCAAATTCAAGAAAATCGTTCCAAAGGGCTTAATATAATTCTCAGCAATGGAGCTGTGTCCCTGTAATAACAAACCAACAATAATCGCCAAAACCAAAGCAATAAAAATCTGCATCGCTAAAGATAATTTTTTCTTTTCTTTCATTTGTTCTCCTTTCTACAACTCTATTTTTCACAAAGCTAAGATTGTACTGGATTACCCCGCCTTTTGTAAAGGTGAACTTTGCACAAAAAAGAGTTGTAAAAAATCAAACTTGATTTTTTACAACTCTTTTTTGTGTCTTCGCTTAGCGATTTACAATCCGCTTAAGTAAGAAGATTGAGTATTCATTTTACTGATTAACTTCTCCAACTGAGAGAACTGCTTGATGTAACGATCCTGCTGATTGCTAAGCATGGTCTTAAACTTTTCAATGGCTTCAGAATTTTCCTTTAGCTTTCCGTAAATCACAGAAGAGGTGTTGGAAAGGGTAACCTTGTTGGATCCGGCTTCTTTAATCAACTCTCCGTAAGATCCGCCGTTTCTGGAAGCATAACGAGTAGCATAACGGGAAACCGTAGTTTCTACAATCTTTGCCAGACCTTTTGAACCGTTATGGCCTGTCATAACCTTAGCAACCTTCTCCGGTTCTGTTTCCATAGCTTTTTTGAACTTTGTTTCATCAAAGCTAAGCTTTCCGCCGTCAAAGGAATCCGTAGTCATGGAAAGTCCCATCTTCTCCATATCCTGATAGTCCAAACCTGCAACCTTTAAGTCGGACATCATCTGAGTCATTACTGTTTGCAAAGAGTCGCTGAAGTTTCTGATGGAGCTTTCTCCGTAAAGAATTCCTTCCTTCGCCTTCTTTTCCCAGTTTTCAATGGATTTTTCGCTCATTTGGTTCTTCTGAGCTTCCGTCAAAGGATCATATCCGCTGGAACGTCTGGTCTTTGCATGGGTATTTACAGAGCTTACCAGGTCGTTGAACTTCTCCACAAACTTCTTCATGGTTGCAGCCGCCTTGTCCACATCCGCCTTGGAAGTAAAACTAACCTCCTTGGAGCTGTCAAACTTGTAGGAACCATCCGGCTTGGTTACCGCATTTCCGGAAGCATCCAGCTCTACACCGAACTTTCCGCTGGCAGTAATTTTTACACCATCAATATTAAAGGTGTTGCTGGAAGAAGTAACGGTTTCATTGATGCCGTTTCCGTAGTCAAAAACCATTTCCGCATCGGTACCGTGGTTAACTTGTCCGCCACCGCTTGCCGTTGCACCAAAGAGCTTATCTTCAATGTCGTTGGCATTGTTTGCATCTCCCAAAGTAATGCTTCTTCCGGAACCGGTTTCGCTATGAATCAATACAAAACGTCCGGAACCTTCCATATAGCTGGCCTTCACTCCCGCATCGGAATCGTTAATTTTCTTCAACATATCCTGTACGGTGCTGTCAGAAGTAATTCCCTTGATTTCTTTACCGTTAATTTTGAACTTGGAAAGAGCCTCATCCAAGCCTGCTTTGTTTCCTACATAGTCGGAAAGTCCCAACTTGTCCAGATTATCCATGATAGAACTGCTGGTGGTAACCTTGTTGGAAGCATTCTTGCTGATTTGCAGGTTTGCTCTTACCTGCGCATCGGAGGAGCTTACGGAGACGGTATCCTTTCCGTTGGCACTGTTAAAGGTAATGCTTCCTGTGGAAGAATCCACCACAATCTTTCCGGTACCGAAGGCATTGTTAAGATTTTGCTGAATAGCATCCTTTACCGCATCCAAACGACTCTGATTATCGCTGGCACTTGTGCCGGTGTGAGCCGCCTCAATGCTTTGCTTCTGAGCATCAGTCAAAAGAGAAATCTCCTGGCTTGTGCCACCGTAGCTGACTGTGAGCTTTTGATCCTTTAAGTAATCCAGCATACCGCTCTGCTTTACGGAAGACGCCGTAAACTTTCCTTCTGCCTGAGCGCTGCTGTTAAAGGCTGCAATCTTAACACCATAAGCATCAGATCCGGTTCCGGCAGGAGTACTACCTGCAGGAGGAGCCTTATAGCCTAAAGCATCTAATGCGGAAGATCCGGACTTAATAACATACTGGGAAGTACCGGCGTTAATCTGAATGTAGTCTTCTCCCGGATTTGAGCCCTGCTGATAGCTGAAGCTCAAAAACTCATTTTCTCCAAGCTTTACATTTCCCTGCTTTGCCGCCTTGTTTAAATCATCTACCAGCTTCTGCTTATCACCGGTATAGTCGATTTCTACGGTTTTGCCATCGTCATCCTTATAGCTTGCCGGAAAAGTAAAGCTGGCTTTTTCTTGGAAAACACCCTTTGTGGTATAGTTACCAAGCTGTAAGCTTTTTCCTACCAAAGTACTGGTTTTTGCATTACCGGCAGCTGCCAATGCGTCAGCGGTAATTCCGGTTTTGATGGCGGATGCGGTTCCTTTCACATCGGAAACAATGGACTCGGAGGTTGCCAACTTGGTAACCGCCTTTACTTTTAAGTTCTTTGTCAAATCAGAATGGCCGGAAGCGGTAATAAACTTGGTTGCCGCAGCATCACCCTGTGGATTTACCACACTGGATTCATACAATTCCGGGCTCTTGATAGAGTCACTGGAAGCAAAGGATAAGAAGTCATCCTGTAAAGCTATGGTTTTATCGGATAAATCCCGAAAGGCCTCTTGCCTCCATTCCAATCTTGTGGTCTCCTGCTTCGCTTTGGTAAGTTTAAGCTGAGTACCCTTTGTTGCCTGTTCAATTAATGCGTCTCGGTCAATTCCGGAAGACATTCCTCCAAAACCACGGAGGGCAGTATTCCCCAAACTGGATGTACCGGACGTTGAATTTGTTGATAAACCTGACATGATTCATCCTCTCTCTCTTTAGTTTATCGAGCTAGCAGGTCTTTTTGGAGAAAGTCCACGCCTTTAGAGAAAATGAAACTTTCCCTAAGAATCTTTCTCTCTCTGAAAAGCCATGGGAACGTCGGACTCCCTTCCACACCGTTCTTTCTGCTAACTTATCAATACCAATATCGGCGGTTTTCCGAGAGTTTATAAGGAAAGAAACGCCAAGGGAAATGTAAGGGATTTTTCCATCCTTTCCAAGCGTATAACTCTGAAATCGGGGCACGCTCCCGCTAACCTCGCCTTGACTGAGCAGTGGTTTTTTGATAACCACTGCTCACTTTGCTTCGCAAAGCAAATTCCTTCGGAAGTTGGTCTACGTACAGGAGGTACTTTTCTGAAGAAAAGTGCCTCCTTAACAGTACTAAGCTTCAAGCTTCGCTTCGCTTGCTTTCAGCAAGTACTGACGGGCTCAGATTGCCCCTCTTTCAGAGTTATACGCCGGGAAAGGAGTCTGATTCATACTTCCCTTGCATTCCTCTTGGCTTCAAAAAGAGGGGTGTAAATTAGCAGTAAAACAAGCTTAAACTCGCTAATTTACATCCCTCTTCTTTATTTACTTACTTGAAATTTTGTTTTGAATTTCGTATTTTACTTCTTCGGATAGAAGCCGGAGGGCTCTTCCTTCAGGTTAATCAAAATATTCTTCATCTGGGTGTAGTGTTCCAGGATAACCTTATGGGTTTCTCTTCCTACACCGGAGGTCTTGTAACCGCCGAAGGGGGCTCCTGCCGGAATGGCGTTGTAGGTATTTACCCACATTCTTCCGGTTTCAATGGCTCTGGATACGCGGATAGCCCGGTTAATGTCTCTGGTCCATACCGCACCGCCCAAACCGAAGTCGGAGTCGTTGGCCATGGCAATCACTTCTTCCTCTGTCTTAAACTTGATGATAACCGCCACCGGTCCGAAGATTTCTTCTCTTGCCGCCTTCATGCTGTTATCAACATTTACCAAAAGGGTAGGTCTGTAGAAGGCGCCCTTGGAAAGCTCACCCTCATCAAAGACTCTTCCACCACAGGCAATCTTAGCGCCGTCCTGTACCGCAATATCCACGCAGGACTGAATCTTTTCTACCTGCTTGTCGTTCACCTGGGCTCCCATCTGGGTATCCGGATCCAATGGATTTCCTACCTTTACCTTATTGAACTGCTCTACCGCTGCCTCTACGAAGCGGTCGTAAATGTCCTCATGGACAAAGACACGGGAGCCTGCACAACAAACCTGTCCCTGGTTAAAGAGAATTCCCAGCTGTAAGCCGTCGATAGCCATATCGAAATCGCAGTCCGGGAAGAAAATATTGGCAGACTTTCCGCCCAGCTCCAGGGTCGCCGGAATCAGCTTCTCAGCTGCAGCCTTTGCCACGCTGTAGCCCACCTCTGTGGAACCGGTAAAGGCCAGCTTTCTAAAGCCCTTATGCTCCAACATATACTGTCCGGACTTGGAGCCTGCACCGGAGATAATGTTGATTACGCCCTTCGGTACAATATCCTTAATCAGCTTCATCAACTCCAATACACTAAGAGGTGTAGCTGAGCTGGTTTTTAAAACGGTACAACATCCGGAAGCAAGTACCGGTGCCAGCTTCCAAGCCGCCATCAGAAAAGGGAAGTTCCAGGGTACAATCTGTCCCACTACGCCGATGGGCTCCCGAATAATCAGGGAAAGGGTATTCTCATCAAAGAAGCTGGCGGAATCCTCCTCCGTTCGAATCGCCCCCGCAAAGTAACGGAAGTGATCCGCCGCAAAGGGAACATCAATATTCATGGTTTCCCGGATGGGCTTTCCGTTATCCAAGCTCTCCACCTTCGCCAAATGCTCCTTGTTTTTGTCAATTACATCCGCAATATCCAAAAGAATCTTGGAACGCTGAATCTTATCCAGCTTCTTCCAGCCTTCAAAGGCCTTCCATGCCGCATTCACTGCTCTATCCACATCTTCTCTTGTAGCCTCTGCCACCTTAGCCAAAGCCTCTCCTGTAGCAGGAGAATAAGTGGTAAAAGTCGCCTTATCCGAACTCTCGCAAAACTCTCCGTCAATAAACAATCCATATTGTTCCTGTAATCCGTATGCCATAAAAAATTCCTTTCTTTACTAATTGTATCAGGGGAAAAATGACATTTCCGCCTTTATATCCCATCTATTTACTAGGATTAATTGTATCATTATAAATACAAATAAAACAAGAGCTTTCCTTTCGGAAAGCCCTTAAAAAAATATAAATTGTTTATATAATTTTTTGAATCAATTTCGGGATTTTGTAGTAAGCAAGAAATACCGGAAAATGCGATAATTCCGTTTATTCCGCATATATCTAAACCGCTACAGAAAAAGGACATCCTTATGCTATCCCCTGACTGTTCTTCAGATTCTTTCTCTCCTCCGCATCAAACTTAGTAGTGTCTCTACCTCTGTTCGGATCGTGGTGAGGATGCATCTTAACTTCCAGAACAGCCTTCAGCATAGCCACGAAAATATCGGACTGGAACTTACTTTGATAGAAACCGATCATAGGAGAGGTCTTGTCCTTATCCAGCACCACATATTTTGCAGGAAGCTGGGTGAGAGACAGGGCAGTCACATCGGCGATACACTTATCACAGGTACAGCCTCCGTGCTTTTGAATCAGCCCTCGTACATCCTTGGTTTTAAGGATATCCAGCATCACATTGACAATGTGGAACTCAGGTTCCGGCTCATCATATTCCGCCAGAAGCTTCTTCTCCAGATTCAACTGAATTTCATTGGTGATTTTATCATTTTCGGAAGATTCATCAATAACGGTAATCTTACTCTTCTTGTAGGAAGGAAGGGATGCCGGCTCTTCTTTCTCGTGATTCTCCGCCTTGCTTTCCTCTTCTAAAGCTCTTTGCAGTTCTTCTTTCTGCTTTTCCTCTTTCTGCTTTTCTGCCTCCTCGGCCTCTTTCTTATGCTCTTCCTTCATCTGCTCTTCCTTCACATCGAAGTTATCCACAGCAGATTGGAAGTTACTTACCGCACCGTCAAAGTGCTCTGCAGCCTCTTTGGTTTTCTTTGCCGCCTCGTGGAAGTCGGAAAGCATAGCAGGGTCTATCGTAACGCCCCCGGTTCCGGAAGCATTCCCTCCGGCATTTGCCTGTGTACTTCCTCCGGCCTGCTCAAGCCCTTCCTCCGCTACAGGAGCGGAGGTTAATAAATTCAATACATGGGATGTTTTGTTGGATTTCGTTGTCTTCTTTGTAGCCATTATCCGATCACCTCTCTTAAATGGATATCCTCTGCGATTTCCTCAATGAATCTTGCGTAATCGGTTACCGCAGGAGAACGTTTGTTGTAGGAAAAAATATCTTCTCCGTGGGCCGGTGCTTCCGCAATGGCCACGCCGGGACGAATCTTCGTTTCGAAAACCTTGGTGGAAATCTGTTCCGCTAGGCCTCCTGCCATTTCCTCCACGTCTCTTGCCAAAGTGGTTCTCTTGTCAAACTTGTTCAAAAGAATCCCTAAGACCTTTAAATCCTTATTAAGCCCCTGTTTTACCGTATCAATGGTTTCCCGTAGCTGTGACAATCCTACCAAAGACAGGATATCCGAGGACATGGGAATAATTAAGAAATTCGATACGGCATAGGCATTGATGGTTAATAAATTCAATGCCGGGGGAGTATCAATCACCACATAGTCATAGTAATCCATCAAAGGTTGCAGCATTTCCTTCAAAGCCACTTCTCGCTTTCCGGGCGCCAGCTTTTCCAGTCCTGTGGTGGAAAGGGAAATGTCGGAGGGTAAAATATCGCATTTTTTCAGTCGGCGAATCGCCTGCTGCACCCGAACCTTGCCCTGTAAGGCATCCAATATGGTGGTGGGGTTGCTTCCCTCTAAGCCCATACAAAAGCCTAAGTTTCCCTGTGGGTCTAAATCAATGCCCAAAACCTTCGCTCCCCGGTCTGCCAGTCCTGCGCAGATGGCTGCCGAGGTGGTGGTTTTTCCTACGCCTCCCTTTTGATTGGATACTGTGATAATGATTGACAAAATGAACCTCCCTGCATCAAAAAATCCTGACTAAGCAAACGAAACAGCATGCTTAGGGAAAAGATTTTTCTTATGCATCTTCCTGTGATGAATAGAAAGAAAGTTCTTCCTTTGTAAAGTTCTTTAAGCCCTCGGTGATACCTGCCTCATCCAGATTAAAACGCTTTCCCGGATAGCTTTCCCCGTACTGATTCTTCAAGGTCAGCAGCTCACTTTGGTACAAGGATTGGGAGATACTGTCGGAAAATGAACGATACTCCGGGTCTCCGTTGGCATTTGCCCCGTTGGACAGGGAGAAAATCTGCTCCAATCCCGCATTCTTTGTGACGCGGAAAATGGAATCGCTGTTCCCGTTATGCCGATAAACTACCGGCTCCCCCGTTAAATTGTTCTTTCTCAGTTCTACCTGATAAGCGCCGTTGGCTTCCTCTTCTAAAAGGGCCGCAAGGCTTCTCTCCTTGTTTTGTGCTACAGAACTTCCCTTCTGCTCTGGTAACTTCTCTTGATAGAGGATAACGGATAATACGGATTTCGGTTCTTCTTTTCCCTCTTCCACGGCTTCTTTATAAAGAACAAGATCCTTATAGCCGTCCTGATCCATATCGATTAAGGCAAAGGATTTTGGAAAAACTTCCTCTCCGGTGAGGGTCTTTTCGGAGCTTTCCGGATCCGCCACATCCACCGCCTGCTTCTTTCCGAAGTCCTTGGTCTTGTCCTTTTCCAGCTCTTCTCTAAGCATCTGACGATACTTGTTGAAGTTTACAAGCTCTTTTCCTTCCTTCCCGATATAGGTCTTACCATCCTTGGAAAACTCTTCTTCCAAAAGTCTTCCGTCCTGATCGAAGAAGTACTCTGTCTTGTCTTCCGGATCCACATACTTTCCTGTGGTCATCAGGCCGCCGCTTCCGATATGGTAGGACTGCCCGTTATAGTTAATCCACTCATTTTCCAATGGAGTATTCGGCCCCAACATAAAATACCAAGATTCTCCCTGTTGCACCCATTCTCCGTCCGAAGCACTGACCTCTGCAAAGGCAGGCACTGCGGATAAGCACAATGCGGAAAGACCGAACAGGAAAGCCGCACCCTTCTTGGAAAAGCGACAACGGGACAAAGCGTCCTTTCCTTTTTGGGAAAGAGTCTTTGTCTCCTTCTGCATAAATCCTTTAATCTTCATCCCTTATCTCCTCCATTATACCCAATTCAAAATCCAATGTATAGTATATTGAACAAAAAGGACGAAAGAACTTCTTTCTTCCTGAAAGTGCTCCTCCGTCCTTGGTCCATCTCAATTCTTATTATATCTTTTCACTTCTGTCCAGTGAAATTTTTCTAACATTTTCTACTGTTCAGTGAAATGTTTCCTGATTACTCTTCATTTCTGAAGCCTGCATGCTCAGACTCCAAGAAACGCTTGATTAAAACGTCTAAAACCTCTACCAGATGGCCGATTTCCGGCTTGGTCAGCTGCTCGTCCGCTCCCAACTCTTTTCCTTTAATACGCATCTGATCGTTAATTAAGGAAGAGAAGATTACAACAGGAATTCTCTTTAGACGCATATCTTCTTTTACCAGCTTGGTAAGACGATGTCCGTCCATAATCGGCATCTCAATATCGGTAATTAATATATTTGCCTTTTTGTAAAGGTCAGGGTCATTCCGGAGAGAAGAAAGGTAATCCCAGCACTCCTGTCCGTTGTTAAAGATTTTAACATCCTTAAAGCCTGCCTTCTGCAAGGAAGTGCCAATCATTTTCTGAAGAAGCACAGAGTCTTCTGCAATGACTACCGGCGCTGTGGTAATATCTCTTTCACCCATCTGCTCAATTTCTTCAATCTGAATGCTGGTTTCCGGAGAAATCTCCGCAACAATCTTCTCGAAATCCAGAATGGTTACCAGCTGGTTATCGCACTGAGCAATACCGGTAGCTACGGATTCTGCACCATTTGCCAAGGTACGATCCGGCTTCTGGATGCTCTGCCAGGAAATACGGCTGATTCCCTCGATAGAATCCACACGGAAAGCCACCATCATTTTATTAAAATGTGTGATGATGAACAGATCTCTTGCTCCCTGCTCCGGTGTTGCACCGGTCAGGTAGTTCGCCAGGTTGATTACGGTAATCAGCTGCTCTCTCGGCTTGAAAAATCCCTCTACGGAAGGATGAGAATGGGGCATAGGCTTAATCTTTTCAGTCATCATGATTTCTTTTACCTTGGCCACATTGATTCCGTAAAACTCTCCCAGAACACGAAACTTCATAATCTCAATTTCGTTGGTTCCGGACTCTAATAAAATGCCTTCCTTTTCGTTTTTCTTCTTCATTTCTATAATCCTCTCCCTTTTCGTTCTTCCCTGAACCCGGGACTAGCCTCTTGCCCGCATTACAGTTTGTTATCTATCCTTAAATCCGAACATCATCCCGTCCGTAGGTCCGTATCAACACTTCCCCCGTTCCGGTGTCCAGACTCATGGTCCTTGCATAATTTGCGCCGGTGTCTTCCGCCACCAGCTGTATTCCCTCTTCCCGAAGAATTTTTTTAACACTTTCAATATTTCGCTGTCCAATGTTTCCGAAGCCCGCATTTCCGCTGATTTCGAACATCTTGGCCCCTCCTGCGATTTTCACCGTGGTACGGCTTTTCACCATACCGAAGGCTGCCATTTTTCGAAGGGTTTCCCTAATCCCCGTATCCGCATATTTGAATACATTGGGATCCGACAAATTGACCTGTTCCGGCAACATGATATGAAGTAGTGCCCCCAGCTTGATATAAGAATCATAAAAGGCCAGTCCTATACAGGAGCCTAAAGCATAGGTAATAATCACTCCTTCTCCTCGGGTAAGCTTCATGTCGCCAATCCCTACCTTGAGTTGTTTCTCCAAAAGCATGGTTTACACTCCCAGCTTTTCCAGAATCGTATTCAAGGAGCTTATATCAGGTAACATCAAAAGCCACGAGGGAAGACTTTTGCCATCCATGACAAATTCCGCATTACAATACATCAGCTTATCCGTTTCATAGCCAAACTCCACCATAGGAACGGTAAGGATTCCTCCCAGCATATTCACTGTACTGCTGGGTACCGACAGATTTAAGTCCACATGCACCAAATCCGAGAAGGCATTGATGTAGGAGCAAATGACGATATTTCCTACCTCCGCCAGTGCGGAAAAGGCCATGGAATCCATCTCGGCAAATTTGTCGTAGTTCTTATCCAACAGTTTTTCCAAAACTGTATTGGCAAAGTTTCGGTCATAGAGGAAAAGCATCAAACCGTTTAAATCTCCGGACATTTGCACCAGAGTGGCTCCTACGATTTCTTCCTCATCGCCGATTCGTTTTACCGCCCCGTTATAGCCCAAAATCTGCACCTGGGGAATGGTAATCCGTACTTCTTTTTGGAGTAATTGGGAAAGGGCCGTTGCTGCATGTCCCGTTCCTATACTTCCAATCTCCTTCATCACATCCAGTTCCTGAAGGTTCATGTCTTCATAACGATTAATCTTCATTCTTTACTCCACTCCTTTGGATTCTCTTTCCTTCCATTCCTTGGTTCCTCTGCTTTGAAAGAATGAGTAAGTCTTTAGCTATTATCCTCTAAGCTGGTTAATGGTACCTTCCACTTCATCGGAGGTCTGAACCATCTTTAAGGCATAGGTAAAGGCTCTCTGGCTTTCAATCAGTCTGGTCATTTCCTTTGCCATATCGGTTCCGGAGCTTTCCAGTGTTCCGGACTCCAAAATAGGATTCTGTATTACAGAATCTTTGTTGTTTTGGTCTCCCGGACGAATCGCCAACTCATTATCGCCCTTATTTACTAATCGGCTCGGATAGTTGATTGTATAAACACCAATTTTCTGCTTTACTTCTTCGGTGGCATTGTTGGCATTCGCCGTATTTCCACCGGTCTGTCCTGCCGCCTCAATCGCTTTTAAAGCAGTATCATCCGCCAGCATTTTCTTTCCGTTTTCATCCAAAACATGCTTTCCGGACTCTGTAAAAAGATAGAACTTTCCATCCGGCATTTCTCCTGCGTGGAAGTGTCCGTTTCTGGTATAAGTAATCTCCCCGGAGGAAGGATCCTGCAATTTAAAGAAAGCATTGGCATTTCCGATAGCATAGTCATTAGGCTGTCCTGTAGTATGAAAAGCCGCAGGACTATACTCCGTATTGGTACGAACCACTGCGGTTCCCGCCTCTGCCTGCAAATCGGTCTTTGCTTCCGGAGAATCGTTTAAGTTATAGTTAATCAGATCGGAAAAAATAGCATTTTTCGGCTTAAAAGCGGTATTGTTGATATTGGCAAGGTTATTGGAAATAACTCCCATCTTCTTTTGGCTGGCATCTGCTCCCAGAGCCCCCACATAAAAGGACATATTCATCTTAGTTTCTCCTTATATTTAAATTCGTCCCACATCGGAGCTGGCTTTCGCCATTACCGTGTCATACATTCTCAGCATCTGTGCCGCACTTTGCAGTGCTCTTTGGGAACTCATCATGGTAGTCATTTCATCCACCATGTTTACATTGGATTTTTCCAGCATTTTCCAGTTAATACTGCTGTCTGCCGGCTTTTTCAGCTCCGTCTGATTTGTGGAAAAGAGGTTATTATCCTCCTTATGTAAAGCGTTATAATCCGCAAAATCTACCACCTTCAGAGTACCGTAAACGGTTCTGGTATTACCCGTACTGTTGGGATCAAAGATGGAACCGTCCGGATCGATGGCAAAGTTATCATTGGGAAGCACGATATCGTGACCTTCCTCACTCTGTACTTTTCCAACCCCTGCCAGCTCTAACACACCGTTTTCATCCACAGAGAAGGCTCCTCCTCTGGTATAGCGGGTTCCCTGGGGGGTGCTGACCGCAAAAAATCCCTTTCCGGAAATGGCGGTATCGTATATTCCGTCCGTAAGCTCATAGGAACCCTGCTCATAATCCGTATAGGTCTTGGAGGCGGACTTGATTCTGGAAGCCACCGCCAAATCCTCAGGTCCCTTCTTATTATATTTTCCGGTCCGAATCATCATTTCTTCTTTAAAGGTGCTGCTCACCATGGTGTCTTTCTTATATCCGGCGGTCTGGATATTCACCATGTTGTTACTGATATTGTTTAGATTTCTCCTTTGGGTAATCATCCCGGAGGCTAAGTCATAGAATCCTTGATACATTCCTTTTCCTTTCTGTAGACAAGAATCTTTAATCTTCTCTCTTATATCGACAGGCTTTGGGAAAATATTAAGGGGGAAATCAAAAAAGGACTAAGCATCGCTTAGTCCTCTCCATGTTCTTCCATATATTTCCGCAGCTTACGGATAGCAATGCTATGCAACTGGGATACGCGGGGCTGAGATACTTCCATAACCTCCGCAATCTGGTTCATATTCAATTCTTCCACATAATATAAGGAAATCACCAGTTTTTCCTTTTCCTGCAAGGATTCAATAGCAGCTGTTAAGGCTCTGACATTTTCCTTTTGCATAAAGCTGAATTCCGGTTGGGTGCTGTGATCCTCGGAAGGAATCTGCAGGAGGGTTTCATTTCCCTCATCATAGGTCATATCCAGAGAAAGCACATTGACCATGTTGCTCATTCTCTGAATCTTCTGCAGCTTCTTCACGTTCATATTCAAATAGTCTGCCAGCTCCTCATCCGTAGGGGCTCTTCCCAGACGATTGTTCAGCTCTACCGTGGCGGTTTCAATGGAACGGCTGTCCTTATGGAAATTTCGGGGAAGCCAGTCATTTTTCCGCATCATATCAATAACCATTCCCCGGATACGTCGGGAAATAAAGGTCTCGAACTTATTGTCCTTACTCTCATCATAGCGTTCGATAGCCCGCATGATTTCGATTACGCCTTCGTTTACGATATCATCGGTCTGCATGAAATCATGGTACATTTCCCGCATTTGATAAGCAATAGAGCGCACGATGTAAACGTAGCGCATGGTAAGCTCCTGCTTGACCTCTTGGGAGCCGGTCTCCTTATAGAGGGCAAAAAGCTCCTCATTTGATTTTTCTTCCAGTTGGGAATAATTCAACACGTTCAATCTCAACCCCTCTTTCCCTTCGTACTCTACTCTTTTTCTTACTCCTGCATGTAGGTCTTTTCAAGTAGAGTCTCAAGTAAGATTTTAAAAATTTTTTTATTAAATTAAGCGGTTCCCTTTTCCTCCAGGTCATCCTCCAAACGAAGGCTTCCGATGGCCTGAATCTGCACGTTGCTGGCCACCTCATTAAAGGAAAGCACTCGCACATTGGGATAGAACTGTTCTATCAGATGATAGAAATGAATTCGCATCACCTGGGAGGTAAGGATCAAAGGAGGACTGGATAAATTATTAAACTTTCTGCTTTCCTCCGCCACCTGACGAATCAGACTCTGTAACAGCTCCGGGCTTAACGCCAGATAAAGGCCATTTTCTCCTCTGGCCAGAGAATTCACCATGGTTCTCTCCAGGCCGGCATCCAAGGTAATCACCTTCATGTTCCCATCTTCACAATACATTCTGGTAATGGTTCTCTTTAATGAAGCACGAACCTTTTCCACAATCTGATCCGTATCCTTCACCGGTAAGCCGGTTTCGCTGATACATTCAAACATGGTCTCCACGATGGTTTCCAAGTCCTTAATGGAAACGCCTTCTCTCAAAAGGGTAGTCAGTACCTTTTGCAAAAGGTTGTAGCTGATAACTCCCGGAAAAGCTTCTTCACAAAGCTCCGGTGCAGTTTTCTTTAGGTTTTCCACCAGACGAACCACTTCCTGTCTGGTCATCAACTCATAGGCATGCCGTTTAATGGTTTCCGATAAGTGGGAAAGCATTACGGACAAAGGATCGATTACCGTGTAGCCGTAAAGCTCCGCCCTCTCCCGGTTTTCCGGTCGAATCCACTTGGAAGGGATACCGTAGGCCGGCTCAATGGTTTCAATACCGTCGATGGCATCCTCCACGTCGTCCGGCTCCAGAGCCAGCACATAATCTGTCAGGATTTCACCCTTGGCGATTTCCTCACCCTTAATCTTAATGCTGTATTCATTGGTTCCCAGGCTGGAGGAATCTCTTAGACGGATGGAGGGTACTACAAAGCCGATATCCTGGGCATACTGTCTTCGGAAAATGACGATTCTTTGAATCAATCTTCCTCCTACGGACTCATCCGCCAAGGGGATCAAGCTGTAGCCGAAGTCCATTTCAATGGGCTCCACCTGTAGAAGGTTGTAAACATTGTTAACATCCTTGAAGTAATCCTCCTCGGATTCCGCAGGAGCCGAAGTAGCCTCTCCCTGAGCTTCCTGGGGCTGGGGAGGTGCTTCCATACTGGGTAACAAGCCTTCCCCTTCCGTCCTTGCCCGCTCCGGTTCTTCCTTGATTCTCTTTTCCAGGAAGTAGCCTGCCGCAATAAAGCCTCCGGCAACAGGAAGAATCTGTAAAATCGGCATTCCCGGAATCAGCATCAGTACGCCCATGGCAATTCCCGTAATCATCATGGAACGGGGCTGCTGGGTGAACTGCTTGGAAACGTCCTCGTTTAAGGAGCCTTCGGATACTGCACGGGTTACAATCATACCGGTGGAAACGGAAATCAGAAGAGAAGGAATCTGTCCTACCAGACCGTCTCCCACCGTTGCAATAGAATAGGTAGAAAGCACGGTAGCCACCGGCTGTCCGGACTGAACGATACCGATAATACTTCCTCCCACCAGGTTAATGGCGGTGGTGATGAGAGACATGACACCGTCTCCCTTTACAATCTTGGTAGCACCGTCCATGGAACCGTAGAAGTCGGATTCTCTCTGAATCTTCTCTCTTCGCTCTCTGGCCTGCTGCTCCGTAATCATACCGGAGGAAAGATCCGCATCAATCGCCATCTGCTTACCGGGCATCGCGTCCAATTTGAATCGGGCTGCTACTTCGGATACACGCTCCGCACCCTTGGTAATAACGATAAACTGCATCAATACGATAATCAGGTAAATAATCAAACCTACTACCACGTTTCCTCGTACCACGAAGTCTCCGAAGGCCTTGATAATCGCTCCGGAGGAACCTCCGTTGGTTAAGATATTTCTGGTTGTGGAAACGTTGATTCCCAAACGGAAAAGGGTGGTAATTAAAAGTAAGGACGGGAAAATAGACAATTCCAGCGGTTCCCGAATCGTCATGGTAATCACTAGAATCATCATGGAAATGGCCATATTCACCACAATCGCCACGTCAACCATGATGGCGGGGAGGGGAATAATGAGGAGCAATATGAGAACCAGTACGAAAAGTACCACTCCATTTTGCAAAATGTTTTTAACCATCCCTGTTATCTTCCTTCGCTCTTTCTAAAATATCCTGTCTGTTTTCTTTCTGGTAGATATACACTAAGATTTCCGCTACAGCCCCGTAAAAATCTCCGGGGATTTCTTTGCCCACATGACAAAGGGGGTACATTGCCCGGGCCAGAGGCTTGTTCTCAATGGCAGTTACGCCGTTGGCTTCTCCTACAGCCACAATTCTCAGGGCCAATTCATCCTGTCCCTTTGCCAAAACCACCGGGGCGGTGTTTTTGTCCGGATCATACTTAATGGCAATAGCCAAGTGTTCCGGGTTTCGAATAATCACATCCGCGTCCGGAACCTGCTGCATCATTCGCTGATTGGCTCTGGCACGCATTTGCTGCTTCATTCTACCCTTGATTTCCGGATTTCCTTCCAGCATCTTGTACTCGTCTTTTACTTCCTGCTTGGTCATCTTTAAGTTATTTTCATATTCCCACTTCTGATACATAAAGTCGAAAAGGGCAATAATCAAAAAGACTCCACAAACCCTGGTAATGAGGTCAAACATCATGGACACCAGGGCCAGGCTGGAATTTTGAATGTCCATGTGCACCATCTTGGCAATGGGAATGATATCCGCCTTAATGATGGAATAGAGGAAATTAATGAGAATAATAATCTTCAAAATATTCTTCAATAATTCCACTACATTTTTCTTGGAAAAAATCCTTCCTAAGCCCTGCATGGGGTTTAGCTTGGAAAACTTAGGCGTTAATAATTTAAAACTGATGTTGAATCTGGTCTGTACCAGGCTGGCTATTACCCCAAAAAACATGGTCACCAATAGCAAAGGCATGGCGGACTTCACAAAAAGCCAGGTGAAGCGCAGGTACAGCTTATTGGAAATGGGGCTGGGCTCATCTAAAAGTTCTAAAATATAGGAAAGAAAATTCCTCAGGTCCTTATAGATGAAAGGCATCATAAAGCGGACGGCATAAAACACGCCGAATAAAACCGCTACAGTGACAATGTCTTTACTTTGAAAAACATTACCTTCCTTTCTGGCGTCACTTCGCTTTTTTTCGGAAGGCGCTTCGGTCTTGTCGCCGTCTGCCACTGTTAACCCTCTCTTTCCCCGGTATTCCTATTCTTTTACATCTTGATGAGTTTAGCTAATGCATTTCAATTCGTCTATAGGCAATTTCACTAGTTTTTAAGTTTTTTTTAATTCGGCTTATACTTTTCCCCTGTAAAATCAAAAGAAAAATTAAAAATATTCAATATTTCAATTCTTCTGATTTTAGGCTATTTTTTCCTTTGCTTAAACTTGGCTGTTTCTCTTGCTATTTTACGGATTCTTAAATTTTTGAGCTCTTTTTCACTTTTTTCTAAAGCAGTCCCATAACCTTGTTCAGACTCTCAAAGGCAAATGCTATAAAGTCCTTCATCTTATCCGTAATGGGAATCAAAAGGAAGTAAAGCATGGAAAAGCCCAGAATGATTTTCAGCTGGAAGTTCACCGCAAAAATATTAATTTGGGGAATAATACGCATAAGGATTCCCAACGCGATTTCGGACATCAGCTCTAAGCCCATAATCGGAAAGGCCAGCTCTAAGCCCATCTTCATAGAAGCCACAAAAAGGGACAGCATCAGCTTCGGCATTAGCAAAAGTTTTATGGAAATGCCTCCAAAAGGATGGGTATCAATGGTTTGAAATAAAAGTTCTAAAAAACGTAGATGCCCGTCCATAGAAAAAAACAGAAGCATCATAAAGCCATAGAACAAGCCCGTACTCACCGTAGCCTGAGAACCGCTTTGAGGGTCGAAAACCTGAGCCATGTTTAAGCCCATGGAAAAGTCCATAATGGAAGTGGCAAAGCGCAGGCAGGTAAAGGCCAGCTCCATGGCAAAGCCCAGACAAAAGCCTACGAAAAGCTCCTTCAAAAGCATAAAGCCATACTCCAGAATACTCCCCGGCATATGCTGAAGCTCTCCGCCGATATGCACATAGCAAATGGCGGAAAGCATAAAAATCAGAGCCGCCCTGGCACGACGGGGATAATCCGTTCTTCCAAAGACCGGATTAAAGGCAATGGCCCCTGTCATTCGCATGACAATAAAGGAAAATAAGACCAGCATATTATCCTCCTGCCACCATTTTCATAATCATGGTAAAGAAATCTTGCATGGTCTTTAAGAGGGTTCCTCCCAAAACCGTCATCATAATAATAATGGCAATAAGCTTCGGGACAAAGGTCAGTGTCTGCTCATTGATGGAGGTTGCCGCCTGAAAGATGGCAATCACGATACCCAAAATCATGCTCACCAAAAGGAAGGGCATGGCAATCCTTAGGGACAGCATAAAGGTTTGGTTCATAATATCTAAAATTTCCGCACTATCCAGCATTTTCTTCCCCTTTCCCTATCGGAAACTGTTGACCACACTGGAAAAAAGCAGGTTCCATCCATCTACGGTAATAAAAAGCAAAAGCTTAAAGGGCATAGACACCATGGCGGGAGGCAGCATTACCATACCCATAGCCATCAAGGTGGTGGATACTACCACGTCAATTAAGAGGAAGGGCAGATAAATCAAAAAGCCGGCAGTAAAGCCTCTTTTCAGCTCCGAAGTCATAAATGCGGGAGTCACCACGGTTAATGGATAGTCCTTCGGGTCCTTTTGCAGCTCCACCTTACTCATGGATACAAAACGATCCAATGTGGCCTTTTCCGTATTTCGGAGCATAAACTCCTTCATATCCTTCCCCATAATATTTAAAGCTTCTTCCTGAGTGACCGTCCCATTCTTATAAGGTTCATAAGCCTCCGTATTAATTTTGTTCAAGGTGGGACTCATGATGTAGAGGGTCAAAAAGAAAGCAATCCCCGCCAAAACCATGTTGGGAGGCGTTTGCTGAACACCCATAGCATTTCTGGTAAAGGATAAAATGATGATGATTCTGGTAAAGGAAGTCATCATAATCACAATAGAAGGCAGTAAAGCCACAAGGGTTAATAAGTAGATCAGTTCCAGGGTAGGAACGGAACCGCCATTTAATCCCGACAATAATTCATTCATCCTTATACCTCACTATCCAAATCGGAAGCGGAAGCTTTCTCCTCTTCCCCATTCCATGCACCGGCATTCTTTCCTTGCAGCTTCTTCTGTAAAAGCTTTACCCCTTCCTTTTGAAATATGGAAAGAAAGCTTTCTCCGTCCCCTAAGGGATTCTCTCCCTCATAGTCCTCCTGCAATTCGGTAATCAGTCTCATTCCCTCAGGTCCTGACGCCACAAGGAGACAGCGGTTCTCCTTCTCTAAACGAAGGATAAACAGCTGTCTGTCCTGAGATACCTGTATATGGTCAACCACTTGCATGTATCGACTTTTTTGGAACATTCTTCCGTACTTTCCGATAAAACGATGTAGAGCCCAAGCTCCTAAAAGGAAGAGACAGAAGAGTAAAAAACCGGACACAAGGGAGATAATATCCTGTTGAAACATTATAGGCTCTCCTGATTAATGTCTTTCTTCAAAATCTCGGTGATACGAATACCGAAGTTTTCTTCTACAACTACGATGTCTCCTTTGGCAATACACTCTCCGTTTACGTAGAGGTCCGCCTGCTCTCCTGCCATCTTGTCCAGAACCACCAGAGAACCCTGGGTAAACTCTAAGATATCCTTTACCAGCTTTCTGGTCCTTCCGATTTCTACGGAAATCTCTAAAGGTACCTTCATCAGCATTTCTCTGTTGTCGGGATTTTCTCCTGATGCTCCACCTTCATTCTCAAATTCCTTGGAATTCAAAGGCTTAATTAAGGATGGCTCGGAAGGTCTTGTGTCTTTATTCTTTGCTGTCTGAATATCCCGAATCAATTCCAGCATCTGGGTCTGAGATTGTTGCATCTGGTTTAAGAGCTGCAAGGTAAGAGGATCCTGATAAGCCACGCCCTGAGGCATAGCCATCATCTGGGGAGCCATCTGGGCCGGTGCAGGCTGGGGAGCTGCTGCGGGCTGTGGTGCAGGTGCTGCCGCTTCTGCAACCGGTGCAGATGCAGGAGCTGCTGCTACCGGTTCCGGAGCAGCTACAGGCTCTACTGCGGGAGCGGCTGTCGTTTCAGAGGAACCCTCTCCGTTTTGCTCCGCCAATAAGCTGGCCAGTAAAGCATCCGCCGTTGCCTGGTCGATAGGACCGGACTTTGCAGGCATCGGAGCTTCCTCTGCCGCAGGCGCTTCTGCAACCGATGCTTCCGCTGCAGGCTCTTCTACTTGAGGCGATACAGCTTCCTCACTACTGGCAACCACCTCATCATCTTCCTCTTCTCCCATACCAAACTGGGCGGTAAAGGGCTTCAAAAGCTTCTTTACCAAATCCACAGACATGATATTCAAGAATTCACTCTTTAAGTTATCTTCGATTTCCAGGGTGAAGCGGATAACAACATTCTCCTCATCCCCTTCGAAATACTTGTCTTTAAATGCAGCGCCGTCGGTGATTTCGTAGGAAATGGGGGTAGAAATATCTACGGTTGTTCCCAGAAACTCAGAAAGAGCGGTAGCCGAAGCTCCCATCATCTGGTTCATTGCCTCACGAATCGCACTGGCGTTGATTTCGTCCATGACGAATTCATCTTCCGGAATCTCCGAACCCATCATCATGGAAACGATGATACGAACGTCGTTCCGGGAAAACATCATGATGTTTCTGCCATCAATTCCTTGAACGTATGCAATTTCAACTCCTATTGCCGGCTCTAATTCCCGAAACTCAAAGTTTTCTTTGTTTTTCACCTGCACAACAGGAGTAGTAATATTAACTTTAGTACCAAGAAGAGTGGATATTGCCGTTGCTGACGCCCCAAGGCTGATATTCATAATCTCGCCTATGGCATCGATTTCCATTTCATTGAAGCTGGTCGCACCCATCTATCTTACTCCTTTAACTATCAGTTTCCTGTTCCTATCGCCCCTTCTTACTTACCGATGTCCAACGCTCTTTGCGCCATGGTTTTCATGGCGTTTAAGGCGGTAACATTGGCTTCATAAGAACGAGTGGCAGACATGGAGTCCACCGTCTCCTTCAAAATATCTACATTGGGGTAGTTTACATAGCCCTGCGCATCCGCATCAGGATGATTGGGGTTATAAACCCTCTTCATCTCCCGATCGTCGGTAATGACACCCTGAACACGAACTCCCGCATGCTGTCCCCGGAAGCCCTTGCCATTTTGCGCATTTCGAAGGGCCTGTTGGAAGGAGCGTTCTCCAAAGCTTTCCAGCACTACATCTTTTCTTTTGTAAGCACCGCCTGCTTCGGTTCTGGTGGTATCCACATTGGCAATATTTTCTGCCGCAATGTCCATTCTGACTCTCTGAGCGCTCATCCCTGATGCACTAATATCGAATGAATTTAAAAATGACATGTTCTTCCTCTACTCTCTTTACTTGCCTAACCTAAAATGTTCTTTACGGTGGAAGTAATTCTCTCTGCATTAAAGGGCTTTACAACGAAATCCTTTGCTCCGGACTTAATTGCATCCACTACCATGCTCTCCTGTCCCATCGCGGTGCACATTACAACCTTCGCATCAGGATGTGCTTCTCTGATCTTCTTCAGAGCCTGCAATCCATCCATGTTGGGCATGGTAATGTCCATGATCACAAGATCAGGATTCTCTTCTTCAAACTTCTTTACTGCTTCCATGCCATCCTGTGCTTCCACGAAGGTGCAATCAGCAAAGCCGCCCTTTGTAAGGGAGTTCTTCACCATCATTCGCATGAACGCTGCATCATCTACTAACAAAATCTTTGCCATCTTCGTTTCTCCTATCCTTATTCTAAGCTTTTTTTATATCTCTATGACAGTTTCCTGCCTTAAGACCAGTTTATTCCTCATCATCCAGAGAAGGCTCCGGATCCAGTAAATCCTGAATGTCTTGTGCCATCACATTCATCGGTGAAATTTCTTCTTCCGGAATCTCTTCCGTTTCCGCTTCCTTTGCTACCGCATCGGAAAGCGCTTCCATCGCCTTATCATCCTTTTGAATAATTCGGTCTTCAATCCGAATGGCAATGTTTTTCTTATATACTCCCATCTTTCCGGTAAACCAGGGCTGTCTTCCTACATAGAGCTTTACAGCGGAATTCTTCGCCTTGTTTAAGTCGATGACATCCCCCACCTTTAAATGATAGAGATCTTCAATGTCCAACTTGACAACGCCAAGCTGTCCTGTCATCGGGAAACTGGAAGCCTTCAAATGTTCCATAATGGTATCTTGGTTGTTCTCGTAAGCAAAGCCTCTGGCCAGATGTTTCCGGTTATCAATAATCTTAAACATATGTTCCAGAAGGGTTCCGGGAAGACAGATTCGGATTCTTTCCATGGCTAAGCCGGAAATATCCACATTCATCACTGCCAGCACTACGGTTTCATCCAATCCGACTTCCTGTACCATGGAGGGGTTGGTCTCTATCTTTGCAATCTTAAACTCTGCAGAAATATAGTTACTGAAACCATCTCCCAGAGCATGGACGATGTATTCCATGATTCTCTTATAGAGAGCCATCTCCACATCGGTGTAGCGGTAATCCTCTTCCGTCTTTATGACAGAATCGCTTCCTCCCAACATGTGGCTTACCAATGTCAACGTAAGTCCCGGTGAGATGTAACTCATCATAGGTACATTGCTCTTTCCCTTGTCCTGCACATAGGTGTCTACTATCGTCATACAGTCATTTTCATGGAAGGCATTGACATATTCGTAGTATCTTGTCTCTCTTAACTCTAAAACCGTAATGTCCGTCATGGTACGGAAAATACCATTCACCTGAGAGGTTAAAATTCTTGCATAGTTATCGAAGATACTCCTCAATAATCGAATTTTATCTTTGGTGAACTTTCTCGGACTGTAGAAGTCGTATTTGCTATACGTTTCTTCTTCCTTCTGCACTTCTTCTTTCTTCGGTTCCAAAACCTCAGCAGCTTTTTCTTCCACCTTTTCTTCTTTGGGTGGTCCGTCCTGCATGGATTTCAGAAGCGCATCAATTTGGCTTTGGGATAAGACGTCTGCCATTCAATAACCTCTTCCTCTTCCTACTGTAAGAAAATCGCGCTTTTCTTACATAACCCCTTTCTCATACTCCCTTAGCCCTGCTAAAGGATTTAAGACTTAGCTTTTCCTCCAAGTCCTTTCAAGAAGTCTCCCAGTATTTTTTTGATGTTTCCTCCAATACTGTCCTCTTCTTTTTCCCCGGGAATTTCTCGGGAAACACCGGCAACCTGCGGTGTCTTTTCTTTGGCCATGGCCTGTTGGCCCCCTGCCTCAGCGCCTGTGCTTGCCGCGCCCTCTGCAGCTCCTGCATTGTTAGCACCTTCTGCAGCGCCTGCGGTGTCCGCTCCGGCTGCGGGGCTTCCTTCTCCGGCGGGAGCAGCTCCCTCTGCGGGTGCAGCACCTTCCTGGGGAGCAGCATTGCCTCCTGCTTCTTCAGCCTTAATATTCTCCGGCACACCATCCGTAACGATGGTTTTGTCCGCATTGGCTCCGCTGTAGTACTCCTCGAAGTACTCATTAATATTACGGATTTCTGCGCCTTCGTCAATAAGCAAAATTTCCACTCTTCGATTCTTGGCTCTTCCCTCCGATGTAGCGTTATCCGCTATAGGGTGGAACTGTCCGTAACCGATGCTGACCAGCTTATCCGGGGAGATAATTCCTCTTCCCTGAATAAAGAGACAAACCTCCGCCGCACGCATAACCGACAAGATTCTATCGTTTCTCGGGTTATTGGCTCTCTCCGGATCCGCCTGGGCGGTATGCCCCATAATATTGACTTGGGACAGCTTATTTGCATCCGGTGCTATAGTATCACAAAATATGGATAAAGTCTCCTGTCCTTGTGGAGTAATTACCGAGCTGTCTCCGGCAAAAAATGCCTTATCTTTAAATACCACAAAGGTGTAATCTTGTCCACGGGAAACTTCAACGCCGTCAATACCTGCTGCATTCAAAGCTTGGGCAATTTGCAGATATAATTCATTGATATTATTCGGATCTACCGTATTTTCCGGGGCTCCGCTGTCTCCTAGTTCTCCGGCAGGCTCATCCTTATCGGTGGCCTGACCGTTAATAATAATCTGCTCCGCCGACTTATCTCCCGGGCGTCCGTTGGGGAAAATGGAACGTACAAACACATCCCACTTTGCCGAGTCGATACTGGACATGGAGTAAAGAAGCACGAAGAAGGTCATTAAGAGGGTAACCAGGTCCCCGTAGGTGTCCATCCAGGATCCACCTTCGTCTCCTCCACCTCGTTTCTTCATTACTTGTCTCCTCCTCCGGCATCTCCGCCTGCCGCTCCGGCCTTAGCCAAAAGCTTCTTCTGCTGCTTCTGGGCAAGGGAAGCCAAAAGTCTTTCCCGGATAACCTTGGGGTTATCTCCGGACTGAATGGCGATAACACCTTCGATAATAATGGAGCAGTATAAAACCTCTTCATTGTCCTTGATGGTTAGCTTCTGGGCAATGGGGTGGAAAAGCACGTTACTCATGGCAGAACCGTAAAAGGTGGTAATTAAGGCAACACCCATGTCCTGTCCCAGGGTACTGGCTCCGCCGGAACCGGAAAGGTCCATACCCTTTAACATGTTTACCAGACCTACCAGGGTTCCGATCATACCGAAGGCCGGCGCCAGAGCGGATCCCTTTACATAAAGACCTTTCGCCTCTTCATGTCTGGTCATCATATCTTCTACCTGATGTTCCAGAGAGGCACGTACCTTATCCGGATCATTGGCATCTACAATCATGACTACGGCTTGTTTAAAGAAGGGCTCCTTGATTTCTTCCGCCTTTTCTTCCAAAGCCAGCAAACCGCTCTGTCTGGCAATCAAAGCCAAATCCACCAGGGCATCCACGGTTTGCGGTACATTATATTTTTTTCCTCCTCGAAAGCAGATTCCGATATGCTTCGGAATTTCCTTAATGATTCGGAATGGATAGCAGGCGATTAACGCCGCTATTGTTCCTCCAACTACGATCAGGGCACTGGGTGCGTCCCAGAAGTTCCCCAACTTCGGCATGGTAATACCACTAATGATTAAGGCAATAGCGATAATCCAGCCTAACAGCATTGAAATGTCCATACTTATTGACTAGCCTCCTTGCTTCCTATGCGCTCTTCCTAAGCTTCTCTTTCTTTCCCCTTAATTTCATGTACGTCTTCTCCCTCATGAAATTTATCCTCAAAAGTAAGACACTTTCTTAGGAAACCCTGAACCTGCTCAATAATCGACTCCACGCTATCTCTTACCAGATAGAAATCTCCGTTTGCCAGCTTTACCTTGGTTTCCGGAATGCGGCGAATGTAAAGGATTTGAAAATAATTCAAAAACACTTCTTCCCCGTTTAATTTTGTTAGGCGTATCATGATTTCCTCCTTTCGTCTACTTACACAGCAGAAGCCTTCCTTTGTTGGAAACGGATTTTTCTTCTTTTCAGAAGCAATCTATTCTGTTTTCCAACTCAGGAAAGCCTTAGCTTATGTTTTATCTCTTCATATTTACCAGTTCCTGAAGAACTTCATCAGATACGGTAATGATCTTGGAGTTAGCCTGGAAGCCTCTCTGGGTGGTAATCATGTCAGAGAATTCCTTTGCCAAGTCAACGTTGGATGCTTCCAAATATCCTGCCATCAGGGTTGGGGTGGAACCCTCACCGGGCATGGTTGCGGAAATGTATCCTGTGTTATCTCCTACTCCTGCATTAAAGGTGTTGTTTCCCGCCTTGGTCAAACCTTCCTGGTTCTGGAAGGAAGCAACTGCTACCTTTCCTAAAACGATGGATGTGGATGTAACCTGTGCAGGTGCTCCACCGGTTCCCGGAGTCTTGTTATCGATAATTCCCTTAACAATTCCGTCTGCACCGATTTCTACGGACTTAAGCTGTGCTGCAAAACCTGTAAATACAGGGCTACCGGTTAAAGCTACCGCTCCGGTATTGTCAGCTGCAGGTGCACGAAGGGCAACCAGCTTCTTTCCGCCGTCTCCGTACTTGGTAGGCTCTGTCAAAGAGTCAGGCTGGAAACCGTATACGAAGTTGTGGTTTGCATCTACGATATATCCGTTTGCATCTACAGAGAACTGACCTACACGGGTGTATGCGAAGTTGTTCTTCTTCATCTCTGCGGTTGTGGTCTTTGTATTTGCGGGATCCAGGGTAACTTCCTTATTGGATGCGCTGGTTACAAAGAATCCGGATCCGTTGATGGAAGCATTGAAGCCTCCCACATAGGATGGTGTACTGGAAGTAAAGTCAGTGGCAATTGATCCGGTTAAGGAACCGTATCCGTACTGAGCGGGGTTTGCACCACCGATGGTAGCATTACCGCTGGCCTCCTGCTTTCCTCCTGAAGAAGTACTGGATGTCTGATACATTGTATCCTTAAAGCTATATCCCTGAGACTTAAATCCGAAAGTATTAACATTGGCGATGTTGTTACCGATAACGTCTAACTTGTTCTGATGTGCTCTCAAACCTGCTACTGCAGAATCCATTGCTCTTAACATATATTCTTGTCCTTTCCTCAACTGGTGAGTTTGAAAAATGAATGGCGCTTTTTGCGCATTTGAAACTTACTCCTTATTATCGGCTAAGTTTCTCAAATCTATAAAAGAAATAAAAATTAAATTTTAATTTTAATTGCTTGCAGAGTGAGCTGCCGCTTCTCTTTCAAGGATGGCCACATGGGGACCAAACTCTGAGGAGCTTGCGCTGCTTGATGCTACAGCAGGGGGAACGGAGCTTCCTGCCGGATTGGCGCCAGCTGCTGTTCCTGTTGTTGCTGTAGTAGCTGTTCCGGCTGTAGATACTGTTCCTGTTGTGCTTGATGCCGAAGCGCTGCCTGTTGCAGGGCTTGCTGTAGAGGCGCTGCCTGTTGCAGGGCTCGCTGTAGAGGCACTGCCTGTTGTTCCTGCTGTACTTGCACCGGCAGTAGAAGCTGCAGCTGCCGGTGTAGCACTTCCTGCTGTTGCTGCGGAAGGGCTGGCTGTGCTGCTGCCTGTGGAGCTTATTGCGCCGGGTGCTGTTGTACTTGCGCCGGGTGCTGTTGTGCCTGTGCTTGCGCCGGTTGCTGTTACAGCAGAGCCGGTAGTAGAGCTTTCCGAAGCAGCTCCTGCCTGACGTACCATCAAAAGACTTTCCAAAGGATAGTCTGTAACATCTCCCTGTAAACGGAAGCTGGGTTCATCTCCCGTAAGGTTTACGGAAGCAATTACGCCAGATTTTTCCTTAGGCGCATTGGGGTTTGCTTTTTGCTCCGCCTCCGGAACCTTTGCGGAAACGTCTTTACCGATTAAACCTGCCAAATAGCTGGTTTTGGTCAAAGCCATTTCCTGCTTCATATTGGTGGTCATGGTTCCTAAGCTTTGTACCATGGCCATCTGTGTCATCTGCGCCATCATCTCGCTGTTGTCCATAGGACTGGTCATGTCCTGGTTTGCAAGCTGGGCGGATAAAAGCTTAAAGTAGCTCTCGATGGATAATGTATTTTTATCATTTGACTTCGCGCTGTAAGTCGCCTTTTCATAGGGACTGGTTGCGGAAGAAACACCTTGAATTTCTGCCATATCTCCTCCTTATTGGGCTAGTCCTAAACGCATTCTTTGCAGGAAGCCTTCTGCATTGTCCTGCTGCGCCCGTTCCTGTTGTTCCCTCTGCCGACGCTCCGCTTCCTCTTTGTTTTCGGAATTGGATTGTCCCTGCTGCTGGAAACTCGGAGCATGCTGCTCCTCCTGTACCACAATCTTGGTGAGTTCTCCTGTTTTTTGCTCCAGGATTCTTCCCATATCCTCAGCACCGGTCTGTAAAAGATGCAAGGTCTTGGGATTTTCCGCGGTAATGACAATGTTTGCCTTGCCGCCGCTGTAGTTGACTTTTACGGTAATTTGTCCAAGATTTCTGGGTTCTAACTCAATCTTAATTTCGCCATGCTGAAGTTCCGCCTTATTGGATAAGAACTCCGCCACATCCTCCGGAAGCTTCGCTTCAGAGCTATGTAACACGGCTTCTTCCCGAACCGGTGCATTAACCGACTCTGAAAGCTTTTCCTGACTTCCCGGTAAGGAAATCTGTTGTCCGGCATGCCCATCCATTTTGTCGAGCTTTTCTTCTTTTCCGGACTTCTTCTCTTCTACTCTTTGAGAAAGCTTCTCTTCCAAACGCTGAGAAGGAATGATATTTTCCTCCTTAGACGCTTCCACAAGGGACTTATCCCCCATCAGGGAAGCTCCTTCTTTGATCTCTACAGTCTTAGTGTCTTTTGCGTCCTTAGAATCTTCCTGTAGGAAATCGGAAAAATCCTTTTTTGTAGCATTTCCCGCTAAGGCCGTAGTCTCTTCCTTTACTTCAGGAAGAACGGTAACAAGCGCGCTTTCTTCTGTAAGCGGAATGGATACCGGTTCAGCTACTGCCGTAAGGTCGGAAACCGCATCAACCGCACCTTCCTCTCCGGCAATCTTGATGTCTGCCATCAACTGATCTTTTTGGAACATAAGCTGCTTTTCGGAAACCAGGCTTGCCGCCTTCTCTCCCTGTAAGCTGTCCTGCTCCTCGGTCTTTGTCTCTTTCTTTTCTGTCTTCTTCTCTCCCTTTTGAAGCTTTGCTTCCTTCGGGTCTTTTTCTATACTGTTCTGTTCTGTTTTTTTCTCACTGTTTTCTTGGGATTTGCTCTTTCTGTCTCCCTCATTCTTCACTGTATCCTCTTTGGAGGAGCGAAGAAACGCATTAAAGTCAAGGGAAGCTTTGTTCTCTTCCAAGGACTTCCCCTTGTTTAAGTCTTTTCCAACGGGAAAGGCTTGACTTTTTTGAATTGTCATCTCTGCCATATACTCTCCTGTACCTATGCCTTCATTGCGTGAGAGACGAATTCCTCGATAAACTGTTCCTCTGCCTTCTGTCCTTGAACACGATACTCCTCAAGCTTTTTCTCCTTAAGTTTCTCGAAGGCATTGGTGTCTACGTTGGCCTTAATCACCTCTCTCTTCTTTTCTTCGGCAATAACGGTACGTCGGATAAGCTCATCTTTCTCTTTCCCTATACGTTTTTCCATTCGCTCGATGCCATTGACATACATCATAATGGTTTCAATGGAAGCACCTTCCTGCTTCACCCGCTCAAATTCCTCTTCGTAGTGAAACAACTCTTCCTGAAGGCGATTGATCAGACTTTGCTGATTCAAAACTTCCTGCTGCTTAATGGCATACTCTTCCTTCACCTTGTCTAAGACTTGAAGCTTAAATTGATAGACCGTTTCCAAACTGTACTTGAATTTTTTCAATTTGGTTCCCGCCTTTCTGCATCTTAAAATTTAATTGCCTTATCCAATATCGGTAATTTCCTTCATTTGCATAACCGTATCTTCGTAAGAAAATGCTTCTCCTGTGCCCTGCATCAAGAAATCATTGATGGCGGGGTACTTATCTACAGCCTCATCCAGCTTGGGATCCGTTCCCTTTTTATAAGCACCGATAGCGATAAGATCCGCATTTTTTTGGTAAAGTCCCAGAGTATTTCTCATTCTGCTGGCATATTTTTTGTGCTCCTGGGATACCAGCTCCGCCATCAATCGGGAGATACTCATACCGATGTCGATAGCAGGATAATGGTTTTCCGCAGCCAGTGCACGGGACAGCACAATATGTCCGTCCAGGATACCGCGGACCGTATCCGCAATGGGCTCGTTGGTGTCGTCTCCTTCCACCAGCACGGTATAAACGCCGGTGATGGAGCCCTTCTTAAAGGCGCCCGCCCGCTCCAGTAAACGGGGGAACTCCGCATAAATCGAGGGAGTATAGCCTCTTGCGATTGGAGGTTCTCCGGTGGCCAGACCGATTTCTCTTTGGGCCATGGCAAAACGGGTTAAGGAGTCCATCATTAAAAGCACATCCATGCCCCTGTCCCGGAAATATTCCGCAATGGTTGTGGCCACAAGTGGGGCTTTTAAACGAAGCATGGCAGGCTGGTCGGAGGTTGCCACCACCAGTACGGTACGCTTCATTCCCTCTTCTCCCATGTCCTTTTCCACGAATTCCAAAATTTCTCGTCCACGCTCTCCCACAAGGGCGATAACGTTTATATCGGTTTTAACATTTCTGGCAATCATGCCCATCAGAGTGGACTTACCTACTCCGGATCCGGCGAAGATGCCGATACGCTGTCCCTTACCTACGGTGTTTAAGCCGTCAATGGCCTTAATTCCGAAGTGCAGTCTCTCTCGAATAGGCGGTCTATCCAAAGGGTTCATATAGGAATTGTTCACGGTATAGAAATCGCTCTCCGGAAAGGGTTCCCCCCCATCCATGGGATTTCCCTGGGCATCAATGATTCTGCCCTTCAAAAAATCCCCCACAGGAACACGAAGGCGCCTTCTTGTATTCCGTACAAAGGCGCCTGATGTGATGCCCACAGAGGTCTTATAGGTCATAAGCTGTACCCGGTCTCCCTTGAAGCCTACGACTTCCGCGGCCACCTGGCTTTCCGTCTCATCACTATAAATCATGCAAATATCTCCGATACTGGACTTTCCGGTACCGGAGGCTTCCATAGACATTCCTACGATATTCTCGATTTTTCCGATATTCTCCACGGTATCCATCTTCTTAATCGTGGAAAGAATATTTTCATACATCCCTTACTCACTCTCTTGGGCATCCAATCGTCCCAATCTCTCCCTTAAATTTTCCATCTGGGTGTCGATGCTGGCATCTACAATTTCATCCGGAGTTTCCATAATCAGTTTGCCGGGCTCTTCCTTCTCCACAATCACAAACTTGATGTTGTCGGAAATCTGGCTTAATTCATTGGCCACATCTCCGTCAGTCTCCACCAGCATTTCATAATCCAGTCGGTCAATATGTATTTTCAGCCATGCGGTCTTCTTGATACGCTCCGCCTCTTTTAAAATCATCCTTCGAATAACTTCTCCGGAGGAACGGAGGCTGACCAGAATAACCTTTTCCGCCACCGCAATAGCCACATCCTTTAACTCATCCATATAACGGTAAAGGCGCTCCGTTTTCGCATCCTCTACCATACGAAGGCTTCGGTTCATGTCCATCCGGAAATTCTCCATTTCCTCCGCATGCTCCGCCATTACCTTCTCCTCGGCTTCCGCCTTTCCTGCCTCTAAGCCCTTTTGAAAGCCGGCCTGATAGCCCTCTTCCTCTGCCTTTTCCTTTAAAAGCTTAGCTTCCTTTTCCGCCGCATCCATAATTCTCTGGGCTTTTTCCAAAGCCAAATGCAGCAAGGTCTCATGATAGGGGTCATCTGCCTTTGTTTCCGGAAGAGGAAGAGCATCTTCCGGCTCTTCCTCCTCTTCTTTATCTTCGGAGGAAGCAAATTCTTCCATCTCCTCCTCTTGAATTTCTTCCGGCTCTTCCAAGGTCTCTAAAAAGGAGGAAAGCTGGCTATTGCTAGCCGAGCGAATCACTTTTTTAGACGAGAACATTGTCTTCATCGCCTCCCTTATTAATGATTACCTCTCCCTTATCCTCTAAGAGACGAATCAGGTTAACAATACGCTGCTGTGCCTCTTCCACATCCTTCAAGCGGACATTTCTCGAGTTCTCCATATCACTCTTAACGGTTTCCGCCATACGCTTGGACATGTTGTTGAAGAAGATCTGCTTCATCTCTTCATTTGCGGTCTTCAAGGCGAATACCACATCCTTGGAATCACAGTCTCGGATAAATCTCTGTACGGAACGATCGTCCATGGTAAGGATATCCTCGAAGACGAACATCTTATCCTTAATATCTGCGGAAAGATCCGGGTCGGTAACATCCAACTCGTCGAAAATCTTCTTTTCGTTACTTCTGTCAATGTGGTTCATCACATCCGCTACGAAGTCAATACCACCCAAGTTCATATTGTCCTCACTGGTGATAATGGTATCGAACTTCCGCTTCATCTCTTCTTCCACGATGGAAATGGCTTCCGGGGAAACTCTGTCCATCTTCGCCATAGCCATAACCGTAGGAATGCGCTTTGCCTCCTGCAGGTTCTCCAAAATCTGGGCTGCCTGCTCAGACTCCATATAGGAAAGAATCAGGGCGATAACCTGAGGACGCTCGTTTTGAAGTAGGGATAACAAGGCCTTAGGATCTCCCTTTGCAAAGAAGTTAAAGGGCTTGGAAGCCAAGGTCTGGGAAACTCTGTCCAAAAGGGATTTGGCCGCGGATTCTCCGAAGGCCTTTTCCAAAACCGCCTTGGCATAGTCCATTCCGCCGTCTGTCATCATCTTATGGGTAAGACAAAGACGGTAGAACTGATCCAAGGTTGTCTCCACCATAGAGTTGGTGGTTTTTCCCATTTTCGCCACTTCAAAGGTTAACTCCTCGATATCATGCTCTCCCAAATACTTGTAGATCTGGGAGGCACGATCGGAGCCCAGGGACACCACCACAAGGGCAGCTTTTTGTTTTCCTGTAAGCTTTGGGACAAAGTCCTGATTTTCATCGATGGGGTTAGCTTGTTTTTCTTGTTGATCTGTGCTGTTTTCTGCCAAGGTTTTGCTCCTCTTCTCTCATCCAGCTTTGAATAAGCTTTGCCACTACCTGCGGGTTCTGATCCGTAAATTCGCCGATACTCTTCTTCAGCTTCATGCCGTGAGCCATCTTGCCCTCAGCAGTCAGCTCATCTTCATCAACTTCCTCTACCGGTGTAATTTCATCCGTAGGCTGCTCTACACTGAGTGCTGCTGCATTTTCCATTTCTTCCTGTGCCAACTTCTTCAGCTTCTTCTTCTTTCTTCCGCGAAGAATCAAAATCAACAGAATCAAAATCAGTAAGAATGCGGATACCGCCGCTCCGATCAGTGCCCACAACGGGAACTGGTTCAGGAGAGTCTTAGGCTCTTCTGCCGGCTTCTTCTCCTCTGTAGTCTGTTGTACCGCGGTCTTATTCAGAGAACGAAGAATAGTAATCTTATCCGCCGCCTCATCCCGCTTGATTCCCGCAGCATCTGCCACCAGGTTAATTAAATCGCTTTCCGGAATACTGTTGTCATCCGTATTGATAACAATCGCTACGGAAGCATCCTCCAACACACCCGGAGCAATTTCCTTCTGCTCCTTTAACACATTATAAAGCCACTCTCTGGTAGCACTGGAGTTGGAATAATTGTCCGTAGTAGTAGCCGTTCCGTTTTGGGTGGTGTATCTGGGGGTATCCGCATTGGCATCCGCCCCGGCCACACCGGCAGCGTTTTCACCGCTGTTTCCGGCATTTTCCCCGGCCACCTCTTCATTGCTCAGTAAGCCTCTTTTATCCGTGGCTTCTGTCTTCTCCGGTACGGTGTACTGGGTGTTCTCCTGAATCAGCTTCGCCATATTCAGGGTTCCCTTTACGGAAACCGCCAGGTTTTCTCCTCCGTAAATCTTTCCCAATACCCTTTTAATATTGTTGGCAATATTGTTCTCCACCGTAGTGGTCAGGTTTGCCATGCTGGTACCGGAACCGCTGGCACTGTCTCCTGCGTCTGCTGCCACCTCTTCCATGGTACCCGCATCAAATACGGAGACATTGGTAAAGTTCATTCCCTTTACCGACCTTGCAATAAGGTTTTTAATGGCTTCCGCATTCTTTTCGGAAAGACTCTGCCCCTCCTCCATGGTCACCACCACACTGGCGCTGGCCTGTACCGGATTCTCATCCTCAATGGCATAGGTTTGATCCGTTCCCTCGGCAATGGTCACCTTGGCATCCCGAACTCCATCAAAGAGGCGAATGGTCGCCCCCAAACGATCCTGTAAATCATACAGGGTATATTGTTTTTTATCGGACTCGGTGGTCATAAGACCGGAGTTTCCGATATACATGTCGTAAGCAAATCCCGACTTCGGGTAACCCTTGGACAAAAGCTGTGCTCTTAAGGTATCCACAGACTCGGAGGGCACCTTTAAGGCTCCGGACTTTCCGTCATAGAGATAGGGGACATTCTGTTCCTGCAAAAGAGAAACAATCTGCTGTGCCTCTCCCTGACTTAAGGAAGAGAACAGGGTCTGATATTCGGTTTTCTGCCCTCTTGCCAAGAGGAAGACGGCAACGGCAATAACCACTACGGTAATTCCCGCAATGATGCCTAATAATTTTTTTGATTTAGCAGACAGATTCTGCCACATTTCCTTGAGCTTTTGCACCTGCAAACTCTCCTATTCCTGATCCTTATAAATTGATTTTCATCAATTCATTATAGCCTTCCAACGCCTTGTTTCTGAGTGATACCAATAAATCTAAGCTGATTTGCGCCTTCGCCTCCGCAATGGGTAAGCTGTGGGCATCGGATAACTGGCCTGTAGCCAGGAGATACTGTTTGTTTTCCACATCCAGCTGGCTGGTCTTTACATTGTCAATGGCGGAACGAAACACATCCTTAAAAAGTCTTGCGCCTTCTGTTCCTCCTGCCTGAGTTCCCTGGTCAATGCTCCCTACACTTCCAATCTTCCAAGATGATAAGGGACTGATGAAATCTGAAACGTTCATCCTTTTTCCTCCTAAATACAGTAAACGCGGATTCACTTCTTAGCTCTTCCCGAACCCTTACGGGAAATCTTATTTTCTCTCAAAAGGAAAAATAAGCACAAGAACTGAATTTACGATTTTTTTAATATTAAATCCATGGTACTATAACAAACTGTTTCCGTAATGACAAGTCTCTGTTTTTCCCTTTTTTTCCTGAAAATCCTCGCATTTTCTTATGAAAAGGAAGGAAAAACTTAATTTATAAAAAAGCTGCTTGCCCTTTACATTTTTACTCATGAAAATAGACAAATTCTCCCCCGAAAAAGCAGGGAAAATTTGTCTATTCTTTTTTTGCCATTCTTTTTTCCATATGCACTCCTTTCCCAATAGAGCAAGGGAAAATAAGGCCTTTCCTCTTTTTCCCCTGTTCTTTCCGTCCGTTTCGTCCAAAGGCTATGCTTTTCCTTATTTTTCCAAAGCCTTAAAAACGCTCCTCTTCTTTTCCAAGAGGAAGCTCCCCTTCTTTTCCAAGAGGAGCTTGTCTAAATTGTTAAACCTGAATGCGAGAAATCATCTCCTTCAGAGAAGCCGCATTCTCATTCAAGTCCTGGCTGGAAGCGGAGCTTTCCTCGGAAGTGGCACTGTTTTGCTGTACCACCTTGGAAACCTCTTCCAGTCCCTTACTTACTTCAGAAATAGATTTCGCATCCGTTACCATGGAACCGGCAATTTCGCTTACCATTTCCTTACTCTTCTCAGAGCCGTCCATAACATCGCCCAGTGTCTTTGCGGCGTGATCCACGATATTTACACCCTTTTTCACCGCATTGATGGTGCTCTCAATCAGAACAGAGGTCTCTGCAGCCGCATCCGCGGACTTTCCTGCCAAGTTTCTAACCTCATCCGCCACCACGGCAAAGCCCTTACCGTAAACCCCGGCTCTTGCCGCCTCAATGGCTGCATTTAACGCCAGAATATTGGTCTGGAAAGCAATGTCATCAATAGCCTTGATGATACGCTCTACCTGATTGGACTTATCCTCGATTTCCTCCATAGCCAGGAGCATCTCGCCCATCTGCTGATTTTCATCGGAAATTTTCTCGGAAACCTCTCCGAAATAGCTTTCTATATTGCCCGCCTTCTGTGCCTGGGCGCTGATTCTTGTGGAAAGCGCATAAATGCTGGCGCTTAACTCCTCCAAAGTGGAGGCCTGCTCTGTAGCGCCCTGAGAAAGGGCTACGGAGCCGTTGGCAATCTGCTCGGAACCGGACTCTACATCCGCTGCCACCTGATTGATGGAGCCGAAAACATTCTTCAAGTTCTGGTTAATTTCCCTATAGGACTGTAAAATGCTGGCATAATCCGCCACATACATATTTTCATCCATGGACTGTACCGCAAAGTTTCCTTTGCTCATCTCGGATAAAACCGCACAAATGTCGGTAATAATCTTCTTCAATTCTCCGGACAGGGCAGAGAAGTCATCCACCATCTCTCCCAGCTCGTCGCTTCCGATATACTTCTTATTAAAAGCAATATTTAAATGACCGCTGCGCATTCTTTTAATCGCCTTGGAAACCGTACCGATTCTTCCGGTAATATCTCTTTGCAGCTTCAGGAAGGCAAAAACGTAAAGAAGAATTACGATGACAAAGACCACGCCCAAAAGCAAGCTTTCCTTAGACCGCATATCCTTGGCCTCCTGGATCTTCGCTTCAGAGTGCTCATCGGAAAGCTTTCCTACAGCGGAAAGAGCGGATACAAAGTTCTCGGAGGTTACCGCATTGAAGCCCTGTTGATAAGAAGCAATCGCTCCTGCCGTGTCCCCCTTATCCAGCATATCCAGAAGGGCATAGCTGTCCTTCTCCAAAGCATCCATTGCAGTGGAAAGATTCTCTAATAAAGTCTTATCCTCCAGTGTATTTTCCAGTTTGGATAGCCTATCTCGCATATCCTTAAAACGGCTGTCAAAATCCTCTCTCTGCTCCTTTACCGGATTGTTGCTAGGATCATACATGGCCAGAAGTAAACGCTTATTGATACTCTGGATATCCTTTCGCATACTCATCTGAGACTTCATGTTCTCATACTCAATCTGCACAAAGTCATTCACCATCATGTCACTCATTTTCAAAAATGAAAATTGTGCCAGGCCGATTAAGAGTGTAACCATAATCGTCATGAGAACCAGTGTAAAAATAAACTTACTACGCAACTTCATATCCTTATAAGACATACTTCTTCTCCCTTACTTCTCTTCCTTGTCTTTCTCTCTTTCTTCCAAAAGAGTTTTTTGAATCAATGCGGCGATACTATCCTTATAAATCTTTCGGATGCTCACCAAAATATTTCCCTTTTGCTCAAGCTCCGAGGGTTTCAGGCTGACCATCAAAACCATGGTGCCCCCTCCGGGATTCTTTGCCAGGAAAAAGTCTTCCTTAGCAAATTCACTTTCCCTAATCCTTTTGTTCTTTTGCAAAAAGCGGAAAAACCTTTTGCTTTCTTCTTTGGAAAGTACCTGTCCTGCAAATTCTTCCAAAATTTTTCCTTCCATAGAGAAGGAATAAGCCCCTTCTTTCTCATAGAGGATTTCCGCAGCGCCTCTGCCCGGGTCGGTCAAAAGCACAAGCTCATAGCCCCGGTATAAGTCCTTGACTCTTTCCATCATTTTCTTCTGCTTCAGCTTTAAGAAATTTCCCTGGAAAACCTGCAAATTCACAAGGTAGGCATTTCTCCCCGGAATATGACTGATTTCTTTTCCACGGATAGCAAAAAAGGTATCGCCTCCCATGGTATCCAAGCCGGTGTCCAAGCCCTTGGACAGGTCATCCAGAAAATGACGAATACTCCGATAAATCTCTTCTTCCCTGTTATTAAGAATCTCCTGGGCTACGCCGGAATTTAAACCTTCCATAATGGACAATTCCCTTTCAAAGGGGGGATTCACATAGAGAAACTCCACTCGATCTCCCATTCGCTCCACAATGGCCAGAGGAAAGCCTTCTTCCTCCCCGGCATCCTGTTCCTTTCCGCTATGAAAGGAGCTCGTTCCCATAAGATTTACATTGCCAAGATCATCGTTGTACTTTCTCTTCCAGGCCGCCTCAAAGGGAAATCCCTTTTCCCTACATTGCATAATACTTTCCAGATAGGGGGCGGGCTTTCCGATATAGTAGCCCTGCAGCTTCTCACAACCGATTTCCCTTAAGAATTCCAGCTGTTCCTCTGTTTCCACACCCTCTGCCAGGGTACGAATGCCGATCTTCTTTGCCATGTCCACGATGGAGCTGACAATTTTTTTGGACTTCTCATTGAATTCCCGGAGGAGCAGCATGTCGATTTTCAACAGGTCAAAATCAAAATCCTTCAAAATATTCAAAGAGCTGTAGCCGGAACCGAAATCATCCATCCAAACCTTGTAGCCCGCCTCATGGAAGCGCTTAATCTGGCTGCTGATGAGCAGCTGACTTTTGTTTAAAACCGACTCGGTAATTTCCAGTGTCAGCATCTCCCTCGGAACCTGATACTTCGTCATCCGTTCTTCCAGTTCCCGGAAAACGTCGCAAAGCTCGAAGTCCATGCGAGAAAGATTCAAGGAAACGGGCACCAAACTGCCCCCCTCTTCCTTGGTTTTCTGATAATCCTGACAGATTTTCTCCAGCACATACAGGTCCAGCCTATGAATCAAATGATACTCTTCCAAAACCGGAATAAACTCCGCAGGAGAGAGGAAGCCGTAATGGGGATCCGCCCAGCGCACCAGGGCCTCGAAACCACAGATTTCCTTGGTCAAAGCTCTTACCAGCGGTTGGTAATAGACCTTGATATAGCCCTCTGCCATAGCCTCCTCAATATGATCCACAATATATCTTTGTTTCATCAGAAGCTGTCCCAGCTCCTCATCATAATAACGGGAGAAAACTTCCCGCTCTTTTTTGATACTGTCACAGGCTGTTTTTGCCTTATCACATATGACGCTGATGCTCTTTTGCTCCCGAACAAAGCATATTCCCGCTTTAAAATCCAAAGCCATGGGAAGATCCAGCTTTTGTATGGCGGCTCTCACCTTACAAATCGCCTCATAATGTCCGAGACTTGGAGTTAATAGAACATACTGGTCCGCATACATTCTGGTAATCAAGGCATAAGGAAAATATTTTTTCAAAATCTTCGCCATGGCCAGAATCAAGGCATCTCCCGCCTCGAAGCCGAAGCGCTCATTGTATAATTTAAAATCTATAATATTGAAGTAAATCGCACATTGCCCTTCTTCCATATAGCGCTTTGCCAAATCCCGAAAGGCCTGGTTCTTTACGGT
>ERZ773045.124-NODE-124-length-40777-cov-5.492780_pt1 | contig 40777 bp, 59 predicted proteins | sample MGYA00580635_ERZ773045 | MGnify/ENA primary metagenome ERZ773045 (study PRJEB29015, sample SAMEA2738115) | human oral metagenome | biome: human oral; feature: human-associated habitat; material: saliva | place: China | collected 2261 ...
TTTTCTATTAAATTTAATATCTGCTGTAAAACTTTTCGTAGCCATAAATATCATTCCCTTTTAGTTTTATAATTACACATTAAATATACCACTTCTATAACTAAAAATCAAGATTAATCAATTCTTTTTAAGGAAAAATTTTAATAAGAACTTTAAAATGGAAATTTAAAAAAATTTCTATAGAAAGGGAAATTTAAATATAAAAAAAGACCTACCAAAACTAATTGGTAGGTAATAACAAATAAGGGAGTTAATTATGAAAAGTTTGTTAAGCTTAACACATATATTATATCATGTTTTCTAATTAGATTTAAAGACTTCAAAACAAGGAAATAAAAAAAAGAAATTCCACGTCAGAACGTATCTGCCTTTAAATAGGTGTGGAATCGTTGGTATTTGTTATTTAAAATATCTAGTTCTAGACAATACCATTATATCATATTTTCGTTAGATATACAACGGTTTCAAACATAAAAAAAGAAGCCCAGCAATTAAGCTAGGCTTTAAAGGGAATAAATATGAAAAAATTCTATTTTTATTATATCACATTATTCAACTTCTGTTAAGTATTTATCCTCTATCCACTGGTCGCTGTCTTTGTAATTTACACGACTCCAACCGGCTTTTTTCTCATAAACTCTTACTCTTGTTCCAGCTGCTACAAATTCCTTATCCTCGCTTGCTAAGTCTGGTTGGCTTTCAAGGTAATAATCAATACTTACTGTAGCTTCGTAATATGGTGTGTCGCTTTTTGGAAGTTCTACATCTTCATCTAAGATTGATTTTTCTACAACAGCCGCAACGTTTGTAGTATCTCCAATTTCTATTTCACCACTTCTTAACTTTTTAATTCTATCGATAAAGTAAGCTTTACAATTTTGAGTACCTGCTCCATAATATGCACCACCATTACCATGTAACTCCATTGAACGGTGTGGGCAAGCTGTAGGACTAAACTCGTGATGTAATCTTACAGTATATTCATTTACTGGCAAGCCATAAGATTCTAGTAATTCGCCTGCTATCATAAGTGTTGCGTCTTCAATAGCTATAAACTCTTCATCAGATGCACTCATTGATTTACAAGATTCTAGACCAATGTAATTTGCGTTTCCTTCATAAGTCGCTGTATGCCACTCTTGATAGTTTACTGGTTGGAATACAAGCGTATCATTTTCATCTACATAATAAGCTGCAAAGCCTGTGTCTAGTGTTCCGTTGTTCACTTTTGCTGTTAATTGTGACTCCCACGCCTTCGCACCCCAACTTGATGCATCGTTGTGAATTACTACAATTTGTTTAAAATAAAACGCTACTTTTATTTCTATGGTTATTTCCATACACTCTCATTACAAGACGTGTTCAGACTATATGTTATCCTTATTAATTAAATAAGGTAGAAATTTTTCTTCCGCCAATAGCTTGCGGCTTTACTCTTTCGCAAAAAGATAGTCGTTGAACGTCCCCCTTATCTATAAAGTAGACTTAGGGGTTTCGCTGCTAAACAAAGCAATTTCATATATTTTTAAACATTCACGCTTACCATTTCTAGTTACGTTGTAGTTATATGAACTCTAAGCTTCTTCTAAGCAATTAACCTCTAGCGTTAAATAATCACTTATTTAACGGAGCTTCCAGTAATTCCCATTTATAACCTTTACAATGGTTTCTTTTCCCACTTACAACATCTGAAATATGATTTCCATAACCTTGCCTTTTCGCTTCTGACATAGACGGAAATATAATTACCTCTCCAGTAATTATATGTGTTCCTTTAACTTGTTTAGACTTTTTTCCGTTAGTCGCTTTCTCGATTTGTCTTAATTTTCTTGTCCCATAATTATTATTTTCTATAGGTGTTAAAAATTCAAGGTTATTTAAGTTGTTGTTTGTTTTATCTTCATCTATATGGTTTATCTCATAACCTAAAGGCTTTTTCCCTTTGAATGCTTCCATTACTAACACATGTACATATTTACACTTTCTTTTACCTTCTTTGTAAAGTGTTACTTGTTGATATCCAAAAGCAACGGTGTTAGGTTTCAAAATAATTTCTGGTTTCTTATATAGTGTCCCTGTTAAGTTATTTGGTAACATTCTTTCTTTAGCTTTAATAAGTCCAGTATCACTAACCATATATCTATCTTCATAATCTTTAATAGGTCGCCATTCCATTGTAAATCCTCCTACATCATTATATAGGTATATTATATCATGGAAATTACTTTTATTCTACTCCTTTTATTGAGTTTTTAGGGGGTGCAAAATAAATCCCTTGATTGAAATATGAACTATAAATATCTGCCATGTTATTGTTCTCCTTTTAATAAAATTATTGTTTTGGTTTTTCATAAGTCATAGCTTGTTCGCTATCTGAAAAACCTTTTGTTGTAGGGTCGTTGACAATCCCAAGTAACCCTAATAGTAAAAATACAGCATCAACAACATTATTGATGTTCGTGCTGAATAACTCTGTATTTAAGTTATATCCAAACAATACAGAAACTTGCTTCACTAATAGCAATAGTCCTGCTATAAATGCTATTACAAAGCGTTTGTTCTTAAATCGTACTTTCCAATTTATCATAATAATTTCACCTCCTTTCCTAGTTAGTCGGCCATAGGTCACTCGTTAAATACGAGATTGAACTTACTCTTATATCGCCAATATCTCTATCTGTTGGCACGGGGTCTGTGAATTGAAAACGTAACATATTGCTGTCACCAGCACCTCCTAAATACCATGTTCCGTAAGGTGTACCCTTATCGTTGTATATTCCACCAATTAGTGAAGACTCTGAACGGTAGCCTTGAGGAATACCTTGTAAACCTAGAATAAACACATTACGTTCTCGGTCAGACGGTTGGACTTGATACCCTGCTCCACCTCTTCTAACTATTCCGAACCAACCCCATGACAACCCTCCGAACTGATAAGATACTACATTATTAACACGTCTTACTTTAACAAATGAGCCTCCTAATTTTGATACTGACGGAAGTATTTTCCAACCTGTGTCTCCGATTAGAACCTCCCAACCTGTGTTACCTGTTCCACTTTTCTTTATCCATTTCAAAGCACCGTTTGTTACTGCTTCGTCGACATAAGTCGTTCCTACAGGTGCCGTTACTACACCATTCGGCATTCCACGTCCGTGTATCTCCCACTGTTTAGCTTCGAGTACTTTTAATCGGTTATCAAGTTCAGTTGTGTCCCCAGTGTTACCAGTGTTAACTGGTAAGTAATTACTAATATTCTTATTAGTGATAAACTTAATATTGTCCCCTTCTCCAAACTCAAAGTCTGGTTCATAAGAATCAGGCAATGAACTTCCGACCGTGTATAACAACGTTTCAAATTTTGCTGTTTTTTCATTACCCGTAACAACTAAATGATTGTTGTAATTATCAGTATATAATCGACCAAAATTCTCATGTCGCAAATGCGCGTTAGTACTTCTTAAATAATCCTCAACTCTACTTACACCACTTGATTTAAATGGTGATTCAAATTTAGTATAAGTTTGAGTATCAAGAATTTGTAAATCACTTTTTAATAAACTAACCTCATTTTTAGTAGCAAACTCACTAGTATCAACATTCCCACTTGGTCTATTCTCAAGAGTAGTTAACCTACTCTTAATATCCGTGTCGTTATATGGTTGAGGTAATTCAGTCCTCTTAGCATATTTTTCATGCTCTTCTTCATCTAGGAAAGCTTTTCTAAGTTCTTCTTTAGTCGCATAATCAGTTAACGGTTGGTGTTCCGTTAGATAATGCTTATCTTCTAGCTCTGATTTTGTAACTAAGTTTGAAGTGTCAACTGTTACTTGACGGTTGCTAACTTCTCTTAATTCATCTTTAGTAGCTAGATTACTAATATCTTGGTGTTGCGTTAAATAACCTTTGCTATTCAATTCATCTTTAGTTACTAGGTTGTCAACATTTAGTTGACTACCACTAATAGCTTGTAATTCTTGCTTTGTCGCAAAATTACTAGTATCTATTGTTAGCTGTGTTTTAAGTTCTTCTAGTTTACTGTTTGAAACATAGTCAATAGGTAGTTCTGACTTCTTCGCATAGTCAACTAAACTTTGGTGTGTTGTTAAGAATCCTTTGCTATCAACTGTGTTATTTACAATTTCTACTACATTTGGCATTTCGCTTTTTAGTTGATAATCGTTAAGCGTTGAAGTTCTTACTACGTCCGTTATATCGCTAGTTCTTACAAAGTCTGATAAGTCAGTCTTTAAAGCAAATGTAGTTTTCGCTTTTTCTAGCTCTTCTGCTAGTACTTCTTTTGTTAACACATCTAATTTATCAACAACTACACTATTAGCAAAATATCGCTCTTTAATAGGTAAGCTATCTTTTAAATCGTACTCTGACATTTTCACATCAAAGCTAAAACTGTAAATATCACTTTCTTTCTCTTCGTTTTTCAGAATGATGTAACAGTTTACTCTTTCGTTGTCAGTTATTAAGCTAGTGTCAAACTTAAACTTAATCTTGTTGTCTTCAATTTTTCCTTGAGTTTCCCAATATTTAATTGACTTAACAAACTTGAATAATACTGTTATTTCTTCGTTAGTTAAGGTGTAATTGTTTATTGTTAGCTCAAACTCATTGTTATTCTTATCGTGAGAGTAAAGCTCGCAATTGCTGCGAACTTTAACTCTTTTGTTAACTGTGCTGTTAAATTGTAACTGTATTTTTTTATCTATCAATTATTTCTCCTCCTTTATAGGAAGTTTTCTACAGGTAATGAACAGGTCAGAAACGTAACTGTTACCTCCTAGCTCTTCATAAGATTTATAGAGTATAGTTATGTCCTCAAGTTCTTTAGAAGTGATGTAACCTCTTGCTATGATTTTATTCATATCTTTAATTAGTCTATGTCTACTAATAGTCTTTGTTCCGACTGCTGTTTTTTGTGCAAGTTCTTTAATTTCCTTAAGTGTTTCGTTTATTTCTTTAAGATTTTTTTCGCCTTTTTCGTTGTACTTTGTAATAATCAATGTTAACAGTGGCGTTGCAACTCCAGTGCTTAATCCTAATATTAATCCGTCACTCATTCTAAATCCTCTTAACAGAGATTTTAGTTTTCTCTGTGTCTTTCTTCGTATTCTTTTTCTATTCTGTCAACTTCTCCTTGAACTACTACCCTTAAGTTACCAATGTGAGGAATATCCTCAATAGTTTTAGTTTTTGTAATAATCTGTCTTACGAATAATTGAACTAAATAATCATCTTTTTTAAATCTTAGTCTACTCGGTCTCATGACTTTCAGTACTCCCTTCGTTGTGTGGTAAGTTTCCATTATGTTCTTCAGTATGTTCATTTTCTTTCTCCTCTTCTTCAAACATTGATAAGATTGTGTTAATAACATTTCCCATAGCTTCATCAAGCTGTCCTTTTGTTACATATCTGTTCTTTTCATCTTCTATATCATCTTTTACATTTGTTTCTTTCCTTGTTAACACTATCTCTTTATACTTAGTGCTTTCTGCATTTGGCTTCCATACTTCAACTGATGTGTGGTCTTCTAATACTTCGTATAACTTACCTTCGTATTTAATCTTGTCTCCAGTTGAGTATTCAACACCTATTTCATAGTTATCAAATGCATTGATTATAGTATCTTTGTTATCATTAATAACTTTTGCATCTAACACATTTAATAGTAATGTCATTATTAACTTGTCATTACCTTTGTTAACTTTCGCTACTAACTTACGTAATGCTTTAACTCTGTCAGTAGGATCTAGCTTATTATTTGCTAAAACTGTAACTTCTTCTTTTAAGTTCGCATATTCAGTAACTAACGCTGGTGTAGTCTCTCCTGTGAACATTTGCTGAGCTAGTTGTTTTCTTACCTCTTCTAGTATCTCACTATCACTACTAGTCGCAAATTTTCCTGGTAAGTCCACGCCACCATTTAAATAAACGCTACTGTTCCTTAATGTGAACGTAACGTTTACTGAACTATACCCACCCGCTGTAGGTGTAGCATTTCTATTTGTAATTTCTAATGCCATACTACTCTCCTTTATTACTTAATTTTTCTACTAACTCCTTAAGCTCTTCGTTATTATTAATTAAGTCTTCGATTTTCTTGTGTGCAGTACTTAAATTTTCATAAGCTACTTTGTAGGTAGCTAATTCAATTTTTGTTTCTGCTAATTCTTGTGCTAATAAATGAATAGGTTGTAATTTATCGTCCATATGTTATTGCCTCCACTTTCTCTTGTAATAATTTATTTTGTGCTGTTAATTCTTGGATACCTTTAATTAAATAAGGTATCATTTCAAATGCACTATATGATTTAATATCATCTGGTAATTGTTTAAATGCAGGATTTGCGTGTTGCTCTACATCTTGAGCCATGATACCACATTCAATATCTTTAACTTGTCCGTCATATTCTTTAGTGAAACTGTAAGTTTTAAGTTTGCCAATTACATCTAGTGCATTTACTTTACTCTCCTGGATATTTCTTTTATATCTTCTATCAGAAATTTCTTTGTTTGCATCAATCCAATCGTAGGTTCCCCATGTATTGTAAAGATGCACGTAACCTTTAACGTTTTCTATTCGGTCATAAGTGTGAGAATATAGCCATTTCCCATAGTTACCACGTCCGTCATCAAAGAATATATTGCCAGTTACTTTTAGGTCTCCTATTACAGTTGGTGTGTTCCAGAAGTAAGCTGTATTTTTACAATACATTTCTCCACCTTCTTTAACGTACCACGCGTATTTCCCTACTTTATCCCATGCAGTTCCCCAGTTGACCCATAATGCAGTTTGCCCCCATCTACCTCGACCGTTAGACATTCCAACGTAGAATTGGTCTTCTCCTGTTAACCACCAACCGCCGCCGTGTTCATGTCGCCCTACTTGGAAACCGCCTATATATCCTTTGTAAGATCTTAGAAAATCTGCCTCTAATTGACTAGCACTTATCTTAACTGATTTAAGATTTCTAATAAAACCATCTTTAGCAAATAGATTAGTAACTAACATATCATTAACTAATAGTTTATTAATCATTGCTTGGTCTACTTTTAAATGTTCTGCTTTAATTGCCTCTGTGTTAATATTCACAGACTCTATAGTTGCAGCTTTAATATGTCCACCTGTGATTGTTTCTCCGGCAATTTGTCTACCTTTAATTGATCCGTCTACAATTAATGTTGCATCTTTTTTCTTGAATAATTTAAGATTACTTATCGTCATATTGATATTGTTAGTTTTACTAGCTTGTCTTAATCGAAATTGATAATCTTTAATTCCGTTAAGTTCTTCTGTTATTCTGTCTATATCCAACGTTATATCAACTTTCCCACGATCTCTAGCTAATGCACCTCTTGTGATTAACGGGAAAGCGTATATTTTACTTCGGGAATCCATTGACGAAACTGACATTATCAGTTCGAATATAAACGGTAATTCTCCGTCATAGCTTGCGTCAAACGATAACTGAAATCCATCGCCTTTAACCAACACATCATTATCAATCTCATCTGTAATGTCAACATACTCTTCGTTAAACTCGAAACTTCTTCTTTTATTCAAATAAACTAAGTTGTCATATGCCGGACCAATTATCATTTTATTTGTAATTGCCTTAATACCTTCTGGCTTTGCAACTAACATACTTGATATTGTGTTTCCATCAATAGTTGTTTTAGTTCCTAATGATATCCCTTCTGGTGTTAATGTTATGTCTGATTTTTTCAACGACTCCTCAACACTAGCACCTACTTTATTAATCCTTACATCAAGGCTTGCTACTGCTTTATTGATATCTTTTTTAACCTGTGTGCTTAATCCTTCTGCTGTACTTGTCAGAAGAGTTTTTAGTTCTTTATCTCGAAACTCTGTTAACATTCCTTTATTATTAAGCTTTACTTTACCCCAGAACTCACTGTTAAAATCTCTCATTTGAATATCAAGATCTCTAATTTCTTTGAGTACTCCAGTAAGGGCGTTAGGTTGTTTAATCGGTGTTTCAAATGATGTTGCATCATTTCCCTTCTCGATTTGTAAATGATTAATCTGTGTTTCTCCGACACAGCCCATGTGATAAAGCTTAATAGCTGCATCTTTTTTAAGTGGGGTAAATGTGAATTGGTATTTATTATTCCTAAAATTTGCTTGAGTTTTGACATCATTAATTTCTATATCCATTTAACCACCTACCTTTCAAAAAACTTAACAGTAACATTAGTTTTGTTTGTTAAATCTTCCCATTTCATCTTATTAATAAAAGCAGCTTGATTACTTAGTGTAATGTTATATTTATAGTTCTCAAATGTAATGCTTGTAAGTCCTTCTAATTCTTCATCATTAAACGTTACACGTCTTATTGCTGTTGTATTAGTGAACCTATTGTCATTAGCAACTAATATTAATTTATCTTCCTTAATTTCCACATAGCAGCCTTCTAGATATTTAAGTAAACCTTTTTGCCAAACTAACTTATTTCCTACATATCGTTTTTCGACTTCCTTATTTCCGACTAATAATTTTACTCGTTCCATAAATTCACCTACTTCACAATGTCGTAAATAGTGTTGTTATCTTTTACTGCTAGTGCATTATATTGTTGTTCAGTTCCACACCAATATTTAAGAGATTGTCCGTTCTGTTGATTTAATATTGTGTTACCTTTTAAATTCTCAATATTTGGTTGCCATCTAGAAGGTACTTCATCTCCAAAGCTTATATAAGGTTCTGAAATTTTAAAATGTCCGTTTTTGAGAACATAAAGATAAAACCAGTTTATTTCATTACCAAAATCAATATTTTCAGTAATTGTGAATGTTTCTTCATATACTATCCATTTATCTTTTGGTAAATCACTTAAATTAATTCCTTTTAATGTTTTATTGATACTATGTTTTTTAATAGCTAAATATAATCCGTCTAGATATGAATCGGAGTAAATATATATTGGCATTCTCAATACTAGTTTATCTCCTTCTTTAAAACTGGTTTGAGTTGTGTCTATTTGAACACCAGCCCACGTATTACTTGTCGCTCCACTTTTCCTAATATCTAAACTATTATGTCCGTTATAATCATTAACTACTATCGATAAATTTGGACTACCAGATGTTCGGATATTTGTATTAGGAAACAGCGAGTTAACTATTAAATTATAATTACCAACTACAGCATCTTTTCCCTTATCTCCTTTTATAGACTCTTTTTCAGATTGAGATAATGCTTGAAACGTTACAACACCGTCTCTTCCTGGAGGTCCTTGAATACCTTGTATTCCCTGGTCTCCTTTAATTCCAGCTAGGTATTTTAAATCGGAGAATCTATCACGACCATTACCGACCTTAGCTTTTCCCGTTTCGGTTTCAATCCCGATTTCTCCGTCTAACAAAATCAGTTCGCTAAACTCCCAATCACTAACACTCATTCTTTTGTGTTGTACCCTGATAGGTATTTTTTCTGCCATTTATTTATTTTCCTCCTCCATCAAAAATATATGTCGGATTTTCACTCCAACTTCCTTCAATGTCATTTTCGTTTCCATCTGCATATTCAAGATAAACAATAGGTACTAATATTGTTGCAGCATTTCTTATTAATGTAGGTGTATTTAATTCTTTAAACCATTTACTAACTACTTTGATATAATATTCAGAGTCATATATTCTTAAATATTTAGCTTCTTGTTCTCCTACATTAAATTCATGTTCTCCTGTTGGGAATGCTCCATACTTATCAATCAACATAACGTTAGCTTTATGTGGTAAAGCTCGACTCAAGCTCACAGTTACATCATAAAAATCACGTTTTACACAAACAGCTTCCCAACTAATCGTATATTGTTGTCCTAGTTCAAAACCATCTCCATTATGAGTTACCTCAATATATTCTGTACCTGGTGGAATATATCTCTCTGAAGAACCTTCTAATCTATTTTTACTGTAGATTACACTATCCTCTGTTCCCATCATTTTTATAGTTGCTTCTGAAATAGTTTTATTTTCTTCCACTTGCCTTCTTAAATCTTCAATACTTGAGCTACTCATGTTATCTATCTTATGATTAAGCTCTGTAATACTATTATTTATTTCTTCTCGTATTTCGTTTTTAACTACTTCTGCTTTAGCTTTAGAAACTTCAATACCATCTTCTATTTGTTTCTTGAATAACTCTTCTTTCTTCTCAAAAACTTTATTGACATTTTCTACTTGTTCTTTTACCTTCTTCGCAAAATCATATGATATTGCATCTGTGTATGCATTAGCTCTAAGTTCTGCTGTTTGCGAACTGCTAGATATTTCACTACCTAACTTACCTTCTTTACTACCTAAAACAAAGCTTTTCCAACGTTCTAACATAGGATCATAATGTGTTTCCACAATACGTATTCTTTCATCAACATCATATTTAAGATATTTAAGAATAACTGTATCTCCTCGACTAATCTTTTCAGATAACTGTTCATAAGATACTTTAATTGAGTTCTTTGGCTTGTCTATATTATCTTTTGTGAAATGTTCCATAGCCCACTCTTCAAGCTCTTCTGCGGTTTGTAGTTCATTGTTTGATACTGCCATTTCATTGATAAATGGATAGTCATTAATCAATGGACTTTCCACAACTAAGCTAATTGTTATTTCTTCATCAAGTGCTGCCATTTCTTCTTTTTGTTGAGCCTTGAGTTTATCTATCTCTGCTTTTCTTCTGTCTGCTTGTGCTTGACTTTCTAATTTACGTTGTGCAGCTTTAACATCTCTATCTCTGTATTTATTAGCAACCTCATTAGCAATCTGTGAGTAAGATTTAACAGTGTGTCCACTACGTTTAGTTTTCTTAGTTTGCTTAGATAATTCACGAGCATAACGACTGTTAATCTCCTCTTGCATTTGCTGTGATTTTTTCTTTGCATTATACTCTTTAGAAGCTCGCTTTTGAGTTTCTCTTAATGCAGCTAACTCTTTCTTGTGTTGCTCTCTTAATTCCTTTTTATCTTCTTTATCTCCAACCTTGAAAGTTGATGTAACATACAATCTTGTTACTATATCATCTATGTTAGATGAGTTAACGAAAGAAGATATATTCTTAGCTGTAGTAAGTACTTCTTGAGTATCTGTTCCCAACTTCTTCAACACATTTATTTGAGAGTCGTGTAAATCTATATCTCCCTTGAATGTGTCTGCGATTTGTCCTAATAAATCAAATGCTGTTTTGCTTTGTGTGTCATTCTCATTCTTGAATGTAGCAAATGAATTAGTCTGTGTTATGTCAGACCAATACGTGAAGTCTTTTTCTTTTGATAAAAAATTAGCGTACCATTCATCTAACACTGTTTGACAATTCGAATCTAACCTAGCAAATTTACTTACTAATCGATTACTATAGTCAAAAGTCTTTTGGTACGCTGTTACTGTTATACTTTTATCATTTTCATTTACTTCTATATCTCTAATTCTAAAAAGATTTGTACGATTATCTTCATTAGCTTTAACTATCATTCCTTTTTCTATCATACTGTACATATCATTATCTACAGTAGGATATTTGAATGTTAGTTTATAAGTTGAATTTAATACCCAGTGTATATCAGAGTCGTATGCATTATTTAACACAATTCCGTTGTATGTGAAGTCTTTTTCAAAGGGATCATATAAATATAACATTATGCAAACGCCCCCCATCTACACTCAATATCTACCTTAGTAATTCCTTGTCCGATAGATATTCCATTCTCTCCTGGTTTAACTTCAAAAAACGGTCCTAGCATAACACCATTTAAGAGATCTCCGTTTTTATCAAATACATTTTGATGTCCTTGTTTACATTCAATTACTACTTTCTCTTTAATCTCTTTTAATCTGATTACTTGAGTTCCTATTGTTAAGGTTGTAGCTTCTGTTGTATTGCCATACACAGTTACTTTAGGATACATCTCAACATGTGAAGTATTGTTTAACACTCCGTTACTAGTATATGTCTTTAAGTCTTTATCTATGCTGTATGAAAAAGGATTACAAGTAAACGTTACGTCTATTTCGTATTCATCTACTTCTCCTAATTTAGAACGTATTGCAGAAACTGTTAATACTTCATAATATCTATATGGATTATTAGAAGCTACTAGTTTTCCGCTACCTTCTAACCACGCTAAAACACCATCTGTTTCTGATAAGCTAACACCATGTATAAGCAATTTATATGGTTTCTCAACTAATTCATAAGCGTTAGATGTCCTTACTACACCACCTGACATATCGTCTGATGTGAAAATCTTATCTTTCCTTTTCGCTTTATTAATTCCATCATTTTCAGTTACGTAAATATCAAAAGGAAAGTCGGCAGTAGACTTCCCTTTAAACGTTAATTTATTAAAGTGTAACGGCATTTCTACCACCTCCAAAACTCATTGTTTGTATTTCCTTCATGCTTTTTACTAATTTTTGTTCTATTGTGTCAACTAACACATTGATATCTTCTTTATCGTTGATACTGTTTCCAGTAACATTAATTGTAACGTTAATTTCATTACCATTACTTTTAGCTCCGTGTTCTGCTAATGCTCCACTTATACCTTTTATCTTTTCGCTAGTAGATAACGGCGTGATGTTAACTCCATTTTTAGTTACTCTGAATAATTCAGGTCCAGCTTCTCCTACTATACCAGTATAATTAGGTTGTAAGCTTTCGGTCTGTCCAATGTTTCCACCTCTTGCGAACATTCCTATATTTCCACCTGTTGCAAAGAATCCAGGAAAACTTGGAATACCGGAAACACTACTCATTACTCTAACAACACTGACAACTTCACGAGGGATACTGTTCAACAGACCGATTACATTCCATATAATACCACTCGCAGAGTCTACTGCTGATAACACTTTAGGTGGTGTCGGTGTTGCGTTAAATGCGTTCAAACTACCTGTCGCTTGATTAGTGAACGGTGTTGCGTTACCTTGTGCCATGATAGATTTTGTTGGCGTGTCTGTCGCATTGAAACTATCAGCACTACTTTTAGCTTGGTCGATAAATGGTGTTGCATTACCTTGTGCCATTATTGATTTTACCGGTGTTTCTGTTGCGTTGTAACCATCTAAACTAAATTTAGCTTGGTCAATTACTGCGCTAGCGTTGTCAGTAGCATTAATGTTTTTGTCCGGAACATTTAGTGATGCAAAATCTAACAGTTTGTTAAATGCTTTTGTGATGTTTGGTGTTGCTTCATCACGCAACATTATAGATTTAGGTGCTATTTCTGTATCTTTAAATTGACCTATTTTTCCGTTAACGTTATCCAACGGCTGACTTGCTTGGTCTATGATTTGTACATTTTTAGGGTGTATTCCCATACCGTTTAAGAAATTCAAATCGTCAATAGTCATTTTAATAGTACGACCTTCGTTTTCAGCAATTCTAACAGCTTTAACGATATCCGGCATTGCTAGTAAACGTTCATAGTCATTTTTAAAGTTAAATGCTATATCTCCACCTTCAAACTCAATTCCGATTGATTTAATTCCACCGTCTTTAGAAGCCCATTCGTCAAGAGCTTTATTTAACTCTTGTACTTTCTTTTCAGCACTTCCAAGACCTTTTATGTAAGTCTCTTTAGCTTGGTCAATAATACCCATTTGCTTATAAGCTGCTAATTGTGCTGTTGCTGCTGTATCGTCAAACGCTTCTTGTAAAATCTTCTGAGCTTCCTTACTTTCAGTAGCTGCTTCTGTAGCAGTTTTACCTATTTTTTGATAAGCTTCTCTTAACTGTTCCAGTTCTGAACCTGTAAGTATTCTATTTTCTCTAGCTGCACTTGATAAAATATCGTTAATTGTATTTTGTGCGTTCTGAGTCTCTTTAACGATTGAGTCGTAATGTTGACTTATTTGATCCTTTTGTTGGTTGTACAATTCCTCAGTAAGTAAGTTGTTAGCTTTCTTCTGTTCTAAAGCTGACAACTCAGCTGCCTTACGTTGTTCTACGCTTTGTACCGTTGCTGAAGTAATATCCGTAGCCGCTTTAATTTGTGCCATAGCATAATCAGATGTGATAATTTTTCCTTTATGATAGGTGTGTTCTAAACTCGCTAACGAGTTACCTACTAAGTTAGCTGCTACTTGCACACTTCCGGAAATTTGGTTAACTTCTTCGTCTGATAAACTTAATGCTTCTTTTAGTTGTTTCCTGAAACGCCCGTCAAACTGAAGTTTATACCATTTACCTTCTTGGAAATTCTTGTTTATGTTCTCCATTATTTCCGTGTTAGCTTGTTGAACTCGTTTAATCTCGCTTTTAACAGCTTCTGAATTACGTTTAACAGCATCTCCCATGTGGTTAATAGAATTACCTGATTGTTCCGCACCTTTAATAACTGCATCATACCATTCTTTATACTTTCCGTTTGTAAGTTCAATAGCTGCCTCATGATTTCGACTATGTTTAGTCATTTCTCTATATATCGCAGTACCTACACCGACAAATGCAGCTCCTATTAATGCAGCACCCGCTACATAAGGGTTAGTCAATAATGTTGCCATACTTCCTGCTTTAGCTGCTTGTGTTCCGACTCCTGCTATAGATGTTGATAATTTAATCATGTCTCCAACCGACTTAGCTGTTGACATCTTACCAACCCATTTAACAAAGCTTCCGATAGCTTTCACACCACTACCAATACCTGTTGTCATTCTACCTAACACAGACATGAAAGGTCCAAAACCTAGAGTCGCTAGTTGCACTGCTGTTGGTAATTTGCTAAACCATAACATCATATTTCCTAGTGAGTTTACTAATGGTTTTGAGGCTGTTAGAGCTTGTGCCAACTTAGGTAATAATTGTGAACCCATTTCAATAGCCATTTTCTGTATTTCATTCTTAGCCATTTTAAGTTTACTAGCACTAGTTTGATATCTAATACTAGCTTCTTTAGTTAAAGCGTTGTTTTCTTTCCAACCTTTATTTGCAATATCTAACGCTTTTCCTAATCCACTATCACCATTTAATGCTCCAGCTAAACGTTTGATTGCATCTGCTTCACGAATACCAGTGATACCTAATCCAGCTAATACCTCATTGACATTTCCACCATTTTCTTTTACTTCATCTAATCCTTTTAATAACATTTGTAATGCTTCTACAGGCCTAGTTCTAAATGCGTTGGCAAATTCATTAGCACTTACTCCAGCAGCACTTGCGAATTTTTGTAATCCATCTCCACCAGAAGCTACTGCATTTTGCATTTTGTTCATAACTTGAGTCATTGCACTACCTCCGGCTTCTGCTTCAATACCAACAGTACTTAATGCAGCTGCCAGACCTAATACGTCTGCTTCTGCCATATTAGTTTGTTTACCCATTCCGGATAATCGTTGTGCCATTTCTACAATAGATCTCTCATTTGTAGCAAAGTTATTACCTAACTCAACTATTGAACTACCTAGATTTCTAATGTTACCTTGACTAGTTCCCATAACTGCCATGAATTGAGCTAAACTTGTTGCTCCTTCTTCTGCGGATAAGTTAGTAGTTGCTCCTAAGTCTGCTATTGTTTTTGTGAAATCTAGAATGTTTTCGGTTTTAATACCTAACTGTCCAGCTACTTCACCAATCTTAGCTAACTCATTAGCACTTACTGGGATTTGTGTTGATAAATCTAAGAAACCTTGTCTAATTCTATTTAACTGTTCCGGACTTCCATTAACAGTTTTGACTACACCGGCAAAACTACTCTCAAAATCTATCGCTGCTTTACCAGCTAAATACATTCCTGTAGATAAACCAGCTGTCATTTTTGATAGCCCGTCACCAAATCCACTCATCTTTTGACCGAATGCTTGAACTCTTCCACCTACATCATTGAAACGTTGAGCTACATCCGCTAACTTTCCACCATTATTTCTAAATGCTGTATGTGTTTGTTGCATTGCATCTCTTAGTTTGAAATAACCAGTTTCTGCATTTGCTATTTTTGTTGGTAAGCTTTGTAGTTCTCTTTGTTGACTACTAAACGTACCATTTAATGACTTAATTTGTGTTTCTAGAGCCTTCACTTCTTTTTCTGTATTCTTATACGCTTTAGAAGTGTTTGCTACTGTATCTTTATATTTCAACGCTGCTTCACTTGTCTTACCATACGTTTTTTGTAGGTGTTTCAAGTGTTCCTTTTGACTTTCTAGCAGCGTTCCTGTAGTTTTTAATGTTGATTGTTTTTGTTTTAATGAGCCAGTAAGCTTATCAATCTCTTTTGGTAATTGGCTTGTTGATTGCTTAAGTGCATCATATTTTGATTTTAATAAATTTACATTACTAGCAGATTGTTTCATCTGTGAAGATAAACCATTCATTTTAGCTTTGTAAACATCATAAGCTTTCCCACCACTACCAAGAGATGCTATATTTCTTCTAGCTTCTGCTTGTAATTGTCTTAAGGCGTTTTCACCTTGCTTAAGAGCAGAGGTAAAACTGCCCACTCCTTCGGCTGTCAGTATGACACCGACTTTATCCATATATCCTGACAAATTTTTACCTCCTAAAACATTTTACTAAAGTTCATTTCTTTTACTTCTTCATCTTCTTTTGGTTGTTGTTCACCTTGACTATAGTTATCTTCAATATATTTGTTTATCATATACACAATGTATTCTAAACTATAGTCAAACATGAACTCCTTTTTAGATATTCCAAACCATGTTCTACAGCGATAAAACAAGTCATCCCAATCTATTTCTTGCTTTTTTTGTTTTTCTTGTTTTTCTTCTGTTTCGGTTGATGGTCTGAGATATTCACTAGGTCTTCTACCTTTTCGTTTAAAATATTCTTTCCCATTTCACTATCATCTGTAATCCCTAACATTTCTAGTAATGTTGCTGTTTGGTCTCCATACATAGCTTCTTGGTATTTCAAGATGAATAATTCTAGTTCAGTATCATTTACGTTCTCTAGTACTTCTTCTATTGTTGTTTTATAACCATTTGCCTTAAGAATTGACACTAAAAATTTAGCTGTTGCTACATTTTTTTCTTTTAAGTAGACTTCATTCCACTCTCCCTGCTTGATTCCAAAATCAGCTTCTAGATATAACCATACTGCTAAATTTGATTTTAATTCAATTTCTCTTCCTAAAATATCTGTTTTAAATGTTTTTACTGTCTTTGTAAATATACTCATCAATTATCCTCCAAAAAAATAAAGAGCTAACAAATTGCTAGCTCTTATAAATTATCCTGCTACTACTACTGTGTCATCAGTTGTTCCTGATTTAAGACATTGTTTAAGCGTTTCTGCATCATAGAAACCTTGTAATAATAATTTTTCACGATCATATTTATCAGTCTCACGTAAATCGATTTTACTGAATACTGATTTGTTTTTACTACCAACAACTGGATAAGCTTTGATTGTAACCTGTGTGATGTTTTCTTTTTTCTCATCAGTTTCAGTTTCAGCGTTGAAGTCTGGGTTTTCGATTTGACACACAGGAAAGTTGTAAATAATTTCTTTACCGTCTTCGTCTGTAACTGGAAACGCCCAACGGAATTGTTTGTAACGTGGAGAGTCTCCTTGTACGTAAGCACCGTTTGCTAATTTAGTCATACCTGACATTTCTTCTAAGAAACCATCAGGGAAAAATCCGATATCTACTGTCATTTCAACACTAGAGAATTTTACAATATCTCTCGCTTTGATGTTTGAAAGATATACTGTTTTCTCCTTAATTTGTCCTTTGAACGCTACTTTATCAATAGCGAATACTTCATATGTTTTATCGTCATACGTTAAACCTTGTGAACTTGTAGCTTCTGTTTTTACTTTTTGTAAATACCCAGCTCCTACACCAGTTAATAACGCTTTGCTCACTGCTTCTTTTGTTACTGTCATTTATTATTCCTCCTAAGTATCTAATAGTGCTTCTTTTACTTTTCTAGCGAAAGGATCTTTGTGTTTCATTGCTGCAGGTCTCACATGTGGATTAGGTGGTTTATATACACGCCCTTTCCTATACCTACGCTCTCGTTTACCAGTTCTATTTCTACTGGTATGTTTAGAAAATCCGGCGTGCCAACCAATTTCATGGAAATACAAATGTAAATTAGGTCTTCCAGCCCAACCAATAGAACTTTCAAAGTTGCTATGTTTGGTTACTATCCCGTCTACTCCTGCACCTGTTTTTTTTAATCCTTTTCCAATTGCTATGCTTTTTGCATCTTCTTTTATTTCTTCTGCCTCTTTTACTATAACTGCATTAACTTTACTTGTATTACTTGCGATTTTATTAAACTTCGCTATTGCGTTATCAAATCCAAATACTTCCATTATGAGTAAATCTCCATGTAATACATGAATTGAGTTTCTTTAGTATCTTCATCTACATCTATTATTTCATGCCATGCTCCTGTATTTAGAGTGGTGTCCTCTATTGCAGTTTGAAGTTTATTCAATATCTCTGAATTGTCTAAATCATGCGGTTTTACATCAAATAAATTAAGTTGGTAAGTGTGATGTTTTTTAAACTTTTTATTAGAAGAGCGTTTCTCCATTGTTCCAACATGAAAATAAACTAGTTTTGGAAATTCTTCCCCGTCACTAAATCCATAAGATAATGGTATATCTAACTCTAATCCAGTTATAGTATTGAAAATCAGTTCTTTTGTTGTCATTATCTAACCACCTCCGTTAAAGATATTTCAGTTTCATTCTTAACGTGGTTATGATAGATTCTAGCAATCGTATATTTCTTGTTATTAATTATCACAAATAGTTTACTTAACAAATAGTCATTAATATTAGTAAATAATCTGATTGCTATTCTCGTTGTTACTTCTGTATCCACCTGTAAAGATTGATACTTTTCGTTAGCAGATACACCTAGATAACGAAACCAAAACTTTCTAATCTCTTTTTCTTCATGTTCTGCTAACTTAGTATTAAATTTATCTTTCTTGTGGACGTATTCCACAAACTTTACTATTCCATCATTATATGATTGGTTAATCCTGTACTGTCTCATCTTCTGCTACCTCTTTTTCTGTAGTAGCTTCTTCAATTTTTTCTAAGAAGTCTTCACCATATGCAGATAGATTTTCAAGCATTTCTTCGTAACGCTTTTCTGAAACTTCCAACACATCACCTACTGAATATAGTTGAGATGTGTGAATGTCTGCGAACTCTCTTAAAATTCTAATCTTCACTTGTTTCAGTTCTCCTTTCTTTTTCTAATCTAATTAATAAACTTGATATTTCTCCTAAAAAATTAATGTCAAAATATTCTAATTTGTCGTTGTATTCATATCTTGCACGCTCAAACACTAATGATTTACCTTGCTCGTTGTTCTCAATGTCAAAGAATCCACATTTTTCACACAACACCGAATAAGAAAAAGACAACAACCTTTTTAGATTATCGTCTTCATCATCATGTAAGATATGCAGTTTATCCTTAAATTGTTTTAACAACGCTTCCGAAACATCAATCATAGTCTTACGCTCCAGCTACTAGTGTTAAGTCTTTTCCAAACTCTAATTTTACAACAGCTTCTTTATCTACTGCTTTAACATCAAAGCGAGTGATTAAACGAGTGTCATAAGAGTTACGTGTGAATGATTTACCGCCAACATCAGTTGATTTGATTTCTAATTCATTTAATTCATATACACGCACAGCTTCTTTTAAATCTCCTACATATAGTGGGAATTTGTTAGCTGCTTCATTTGGTAAGTGTGTATCAGGTAATACAATTACTTCTTTACCAAATAAAGTACGTTTTGTTGGATCTGTCACTACTGGTTGTAATAAGTAGTTTCCGTTTTTGTCTTTTAAGCTATCTAAAACGTTAAATCCTGATTGGTTAGTTAATACTTTTGTATTATCTAAAAAGATAGGATCTAATGTTACGTTGAAAGCTTCTTTGATTTCATCAACTTTAGTAATTACTTTTTTAGTTAAAGTTTTTAACACAGTAATAATTTCTTTGTTTTCTGTTACTACTTGTTTCTTCATAAACCATTTACCTAAGTAAGCAAGTAAGTTCTCTGGAGAGTCTTGTAATAAGAAACGTGATACTGGTAAGATTCCTCCGAAATCTTTAACTTTGTAAGTGATTCTTTCGAATACTTCTGCGTTCATTTCTTGGATTTCTCCTAATTCAGTAATGTTAGTAAGTCCAGTTAATTGACTTGTTTTTTCATATACTTCACTTCCTGATGGAACTACTACTGAACGAACATCAACGTAATCTTTTAAAGATACAAATGAACGTCTATACTCATTAATTGCAGTTCTTACATCTTCTGGTACTAAGTAACCACCGTTTTCTCCTTCTGATTCTTTAAGTGGTCCAGCTGCATTAACGATACCTGATTTGATATAGTTTTTAACAGCTACTAGTCCTGTTTCTTCTTTTTTCTCTTCTCCTAAATCCACAACTTTATCATCATTTTTGTATGAGATTAGGTTTTGAATTTGGTTAATTTCTTCTGTATATCCTTTGATTTCTTCCATTAATGAGTTTGCTAACTCAGTTTCTTTATTGTTAATAGCATTTTCTGCCGCCGTTACTTTCTCTGCTTTTAATTGCATTAATTCTCTTAATCTTTTATTCATATTCATCTAGATTACCTCCAAAAATTCTAAATATTGTTTTGCTCGCTCCGTTTGATATTCATAGTTTTCTTTAATTAATTCTTTTGGAGCATTTTTAAATTTGTGTGCTTGTTCTTTAGTTAAGCACGCTGCCATTTTAACTGGCTCTGAAACTTCATCACAAAGACCTAAATTTAAACATTCTTCTGCATTTAACCAGCTTTCTTTATTCATTAAATCTCTAATTGTAGCTTCGTCTGTCTTATCTTTAACTTTTGCAAGATAAGTATTTACTATTGTGTCATTGATATGATCTAAATCATCAGCCATTTTTCTTAAGTCGTTTGCATTACCATATAATCCTGTCCATGCATTATGTATCATCATCATTGCATTTTTTGGCATTATTACTTTATCAGCACCCATTGCTATTACTGTTGCAATAGATGCAGCTAAACCATCAATATATGCTGTCACAAATCCCTTATGATTCTTGATTAATGTGTGAATTGCTTGACCGTCAAACACATCTCCGCCATTTGAATTAATATGTAGGTCTATTGAACTAACATCACCTAAGTTTTTTAATTCTTCTGCGAATAATTGTGCTGTCGATTTATCTTCCCACCAGTCATATCCAATGTCAGAATAGATGAAAATTTCTGCCTTACCATCATTCAAGGCTTTCATCTTCCACTTTTGCATTACCTTTCGCACCTGCTTTCCATAATTGATATTCTTTAATTGTGTCTACTGGAGCATAGTTTAATGACATGAATCGCATTTCTCCATATTCATTATCTATCGTTGACATATCCTCTGAACGTAATATATCGTTGATTGTGTAAACTCCGACATGTTGCATTTTCTCGTAAAATTCTGCTCGTGATTTTTGGTCTGCTCTTAACTCTGCTTCCATATTGAATTTGAAATAATATCCACGCTTTTTATCTAGTTCTGTTAGTATCTTAGAATTTAATTCAGATTCAATATTAGTAACATAAGGTAACATAACGTTCTTTACATAGTCCATTGATTGTGTTAGAGCGTTAGAGTGAGTTAATCCGCTGTAATCTCCATATTTATATGGAGGAACTTTAAAAATACTAGCAATTTCTGCCTTGTTGTATTTCATTGTTTCAATGAACTGTGCATCAGATTGAGGTATTCCCACACTTTGATAATCTATATCCGGATTTAATATAGCAACGTTATTATTTTCAAGGTGTTTTTTCCATGATTCCGCTACTGTTTCTTTGTTTTCAGTTGTTAATGGTGTTCGTGTTGACTTAAGTATTGCTAATGGAATACCTTCTCTTTTGAATAAGTTAGAAGCCATTTCACGCCCTTTTTGGTTACCTTGAATACTTTCCCTTAGTACTTGAACTGGAGAACGCCCAATTAATCCATTAATTGACAAGTTTTTAAAATGTAGCAACTCTTCACTATTTAATACCATTGGTTTTCCTTTGTAGGTAGTATGATAAGTTACAGTGTTAGTTTCTGCGTGATATAATACTTTTGTTTTTCTAGGATCTAACGGCACGATTTCTCTTACTTGTCCTCGCTTATCTATTTCTAGATAGTGATAACTGTTACCCCACAAATTTAACTGTGTCATTACTAAGTGTTTCCACTCAAAAGAAGTCATGTTCTTGTTTGGTTGGTCCTTAAGCAACGGATATGCTGTATGATGTTTCGCTTTTTCCACTGTTCCGTTTACGTCTTGTAATAAGTTCAACGGATATTTTGCTAAGTCATCAGATAGTACTTTTACAGAGCTGTACACCTCTGATGTATTAATAGCACTTTCTTCATTAATAGTATTTCTGCTGCCATTGAATATATTTAAAAACCAGTCTGCTGGATTTCTTAAATCACTTAATTCATTTCCACCTGTCGGTGTTTTATTTCTAAATATCATCCTCTTTTCTCACCTCCTTTCAAAGCTAAAGTTGTCTTTCTAAAACATAGCTACACAACATTAAGACTGCTCCTAACACTATGAAACCTATTGTTTTACAAAATAAAAAGCCTGCGTACACAAAAGACACCAGGCTTGCTAAGAATAATAATCCTATTAATATTTGTAATAATGTTTTCACTAGAAACTAAATTCTCCTTTATCTATCATTTCATTTAAATCATAGCCAATATTATCGCTATACATTGCACGAGTAAAAGCAAAAATACCAGCCGCTGCCATATCTATCCTATCGCTAGATTTTTTCTTATCCAACATAATGTTATCTTGTGCATCAGATTTTGTTACAGCGTTACCCATACACCAAGTCAAAGCTTTATTTCCGTCATGATGTATTTTACCTTCATAAACACATTCTCTAAAGTGTTTCGTTGGTTCATTAAGTGTAAGTACGCCTTGGCGTATCTCAACCATTAAATAACCTAACTTTTCCATTGTCTGAGACCATTGAGTAGCGTTGTAAGGGTCATAACAAACTTCTTGAACGCTGTATTTATTCCTTAATTCCTCAATATAATCAATTACAAAATCATAATCGATTACTTCTCCTGGTGTTTTAACAATCCAGCCTTCCTCTATCCATTGAGAGTAGTTAACGCGGTCTGTATTCATACGTTGAAACAACATATCTTCCGGCATAAAACCTTTACTTCTTATTGCGTATTTATCATCACCTAATACGAATATGGAAGTAACTGCTGTTAAGTCTAGTCTCTTTGATAAGTCAACTCCAACAAAGCACGGTTTACCTTCTAGTTCATCATCAGATACTTCACAAAGTTTCCATTTTCCCATGTCCATATATTTATTTTCTGGAGCATTTACCCAGATGTTCATATTCTTTGTTAAGAATTTAGACATAGTTTCCGGCTTATCTAGGGCTTCTTTTAATCTTTCACGTAAGAATTTTACACCCTCTGAATAGCTAGCTAATATTGGATTAGCTTTTAACCAATTTGACTCATCTTTTATATCGTCGCCTTTATCTAACTCACACACCATAGCGTAATAACCATTATTTTCAACTGGATTGTTAGGATCTAATAATTTACTAACATAATCATATTCAGTTGAATAGCATGGATTATTTAAGTTAAATCCAGCTGTTGTAATAATTACAATTAATGGTTGACTTCTTGCACCTTGTCCAGATTCTATTACATCTAGTATTTCATCTGTTGGATGTGCGTGATACTCGTCCATTGCTCCTACCTGTGGGTTAAAACCGTCCGCTGTTTTTCCAGAGTCACGAGAAAGAGCCATAATATAACTGTTACTTTTCTCATGTTCTATTAAACTACGTGTTATTTTAAATCTGTTTCTGATTTGACTACCTTGTATCTGTGCTTTGATTTCCTTAAACACAATGTTTGCTTGGTCTCGCTTGGTCGCTCCTATATATGCTTCTGATGATGATTCTCCAAAGGCAGATATTTCATAAGATAAGCAACAGGCAACATCTTGTGATTTTGCGTTCTTACGTCCTACTTGATAGTAAAACTTTCTAAATCTTCTAATACCTGTATCTTTATGAACCCAGCCATATATATTAGACCAGTTAAAAATTTGTATTGGAGCAGGATCTATATTTTGTCCAGCTAGTTTACCTTTTGTGTGTTTAAATAACGACATCCACTCTAGAAAATTCATAGCTTTGTCATCATCAAAAATAAAAGGAAACTCTTCAGTTCCCTCTCTTTCTAAATCTTTTATAAATCTTAAACACGCCCATTTCTCTTTTTCACAAGCTATTCGTTCTCCATCAACTGCTTGTCTCGCCCACTCCTTCATTGCATCTTTTAACATTATAAATTAGCAAACCTTTCTTTTACAGGATCTACAGGGGCTTCTGAATAAGCTTTATCCATAGCAATTTTCGCCCTTGCTACTGGTGTCAATCCTAGTTCAGATTGTAGAGATTTGAGTGTGTTAAATAAATCTTTTTGTCTAATCAGTAATGGATGTTGTCCAAGTCCATAATCTTTAGTTCGTTCTGCTTCAACTAATTTACCATGTCGTCTAAGCTCACGTTCTGTTTCTTTGTTATAACCTTGGTCTGTCATCAATCCATCACGTTGTATAATCTGACTACAGTCTACGTACTTCTCGTAAGTGTCACAATAAATAGCTAACACATGTAAGTCTAGATTATTTAGTAAGTCTATAGAGTCTGCTTGTGCAACAATAAACCTAAATTCTTTCTTTGCTAAGTCACCTAACCACTTAGGTGGCTTTAGTTTATCTTTTGGTAATTTTAACTCGGATTCTACCTGTTTTCTAGCCTCTAATTTTTGCTTTGAAACACCCTGTCTTTTTCCGCTCAAAACCTTGAGAGACATTGGTTCTGCTTTCCTTGCCAAAATCATCACCACCTTTCTAAATTTTACTTATTTGAAAAAAATAATTAAATGCATTTTGCGTACGAATGACGGACGCCCGCTCCTGGGGAGATTGGTCGTCCGAGATTTTTTGCGGGGGGGGTATGCCCCAGGAAATAACCACCCCTACTTCTTGTAATGCTCAATCTTGTTGTGGCACTCTCTACACACACACTCGAGGTTGCTCATCTCAAGTCGCTTGTTCCAATCTGTTCGTACTTCTATCTTGTGATGTACCAGGTTAGCTAGGCCACCACACATGCTGCATGTGAAACAGTCACGCTTCAATGCCTGCTGTCTAGCTTCCTTCCACTCTTTACTTCGATAGAACTTCATGACCTCATCATGCTTACGTTGGTCATTGTAATATTTGTTTTGTGATTGTTTATGTTTATCACAATAAGTTCCCTTACTGATTAGCGTTCTACATTTATGATGTTTACATTCCTTCATATCCACCTCAACAAAAAAAAGAGAGATATTATTTATTTTAATATCTCTCAATTATATTAATCTCATACTACTATTATATCATAGACAAATCCGACAAACCCGACAACTTTTATTATGAGTTTAAAATATAAAACAATTTATCCTTAAGACTTTGTAATCTTCTTTCTACAGTTCTAGTATGATAACAAACTTCAGTTGCTACTTCTTCAACTGTTAACTTGTAAGTGTAACGAAACTTAAGAATCTTCTTATCACGTACATCTACTAAGCTATGTTCTAATCTATCTACACACTTAATAGCATAATCATCTTTCTCAAAGTCATAGTCAGATAATTTATTTATTATATTATTCTCATTACTATTATTGAAATTACTATTATTAGTTTTTATTTCATCATCTCCAGATAATTTATCTTTCAAATAAATATTAAGTTGTTTCTTTATCTTAGGATATGCTTCTAAATAATAGTCAACATCATTCCTTGTATAATTAAATTTCTTATTCATCATTCCACCTAATTTAAAAGTATGTTGGGAAAGCTAGGAAAAACCAACGACTGCTTGTAAATATTATTTTGGAGAAGCTTTCACATATATTATGATCGACCTAGCTTTATTATTATTATATAAATATTCTAAACGCTTTTAAATAGTTCACGACAACAAATTTTATCAATCACTTTACACATGTTATTTATATCTCCATTAAGTTCAAACAACCACTCTTTCTTGTGATACATGTTTGATTTAATCCAGTGTAGCTTAACTTCTTTGTTTATTGTAATAGTCTTGGTTTCAAAGTTAATAGCATAACCATAACCAAACTTAACACTTAATCTTCGTGCTATTGCGTAAACTATTTCTTCATTACGCTCTTCTCTTGCTCTCACATTAATTCTAGTGCCAACTACAACTACTGAATCAATAAATCTATCTAGCTGCATACCCAATAAATATTCTATTCTTCTAAAATATATCTTCTTAATATGATTACCTTGACGCTTACCTATGAGTCTTCTTACCTGTAACACATTAAACTTATTGCTACCTTTAGTTCTAGTCTCAGATATAAGTTCTTCTAAGTAGTCTAAGTATCCCATATCAAACTTAACTAACTCAACATTCTCACTCATTGTATGTAAGTAACAATATATATGTTTGTCTAAGTCAAAGTCTCCTAGTTTATTTAACTCGCTTAAATCATCAAGTGTCATTATGTATTTATCTTTCAACATCATGTTGTAAATATATTTGTAAGTATCATAATCATCTCCTGATAATGATATATCTTTTTCTAACTCTTCCATCACTGATGGATAAAACTTAACTAGATTTCTTATCACTAAAATCACCCCTATAATACCTGATTATAAATATTAGAAAACCTAACGCTATCACACACATTACTCCTACGATTATTAATGCTAATATTTTAATCATTGTCTTTTACTCTCACTATTATTTTTTCTTTCTGTAAATCATCTATAAAATCTGGTACATCTCTTGCATATGATTTTTGATACAGTAAGCTTAACGCTACTGCAAGTTCTAACATATCTAATTCTATATGATCTTTGTTTTCTTTACCTTGTATTTCTATCATACTAACACCTCTTTTATTTCATCTCCGAATATGTCAATACACTCTTGAGCTATTTCTCTAGTTTTGAAGTAAGGTAGTTTAGTAAATTCATTCGTCCAAAGCATATTACCTATACATAATTTTTTTTCTTTATTTGTATAATACATATAATAGTTACCTTTGCTATAATCTTCCCAATCTGGCTCCCAACCGTCATTTTTCATTTCTGCCCATTGATGTAGTTTAAATAATAGCTTACGTTCTTTTAGATATTGTTCGGCTTCTTCGTAAGTTTTGAAAAAACTACCCGTTTCAAACATATGTTTATCAACAGTAGAACCAATATAAAAATATGTTTCACCTACTAACCAATTAGCTGTATTTACAAAATATACAGTTTCACAATTTTCTGGATAAGTCAGTTTAAACTCTTTCTTATCATCTTCTAATTTAGAAATAAACTCATCTCTTAATGCTTTTGCTTTTTCGTCGTATTCTTTTATTAATTCTTCTTTATTCATTTTTTAACAACTCCTTATTCTCATATATATTACCTATGACTTCTAAACCATTACCTTCGTACTCTTCAAGATTAATTATTACATTATTTGAAACAATTTTTTTATTACTATTTGCAACCCCTCTTATAGCTTCTTTAAAGAATGAATTTCTATATTCTACAATATCCTTTTCAAATATATACTTTCCATTTTTATCTTTAAATCCAGTGTTAACCATTAAAAACGCTTTGTTAAAATTATACTCTTCACAAAGACCGTCTTCTTCAATAACACCGTAACTTTTACCATCAAAGCTAATATACTCAACATTGTAGGTTTTATTCTTACTCTCAACAAAAATCTTAGGTTTCAACATATTGTTCACTCCTTTAATCTAATAAATCCCTTTGAATATCCATACCAAACTTAGCTATGAATTCTGCTGCTATTTGATGTGTTTTAAAGCAAGGTAACAATCCTATATGATTAATAGCATTTCTTCTAGCGATATAAAAATGTCCAGTGGATGTTGTTAATTCTACACAATACTTATCTTCATTTATATCATGCCAGTTTGGTCTCCAACCTTCATTGTACTCTGCCGCCCAATTTTGCATTTCTACTAAAAATTGTCTGTTTTTATCATATTTCCTAGCACTATCAGATGTTTTAAAAAGCAAACCCCTTTTTAAATAATTTTTAACCGCTATTTCATCTAAGCTAGAAGTAAACCAAATACTTCCATCACCCTTTAAAGCATAAGCCTTTTTAAATATTTCATCTGGTAATTCAATTCTTTTATCTTTAGTCATTATTTCTCTCCTATATTCACCAATACGTACCATGTTTCGACATCTTCAATCACTGTGTAACCTATTACACGTTCGTTATCTTCTAATATTGGTTGGTCAATGTCGCTGTTGTTAATAAATTCGTTAATGTCGTTTGCTACCATTTCTTTTGTTGTTTCTATTTTTACTACTCTTTTAATCATTGTTAATCTCCTTTTTTTATATGTATTTATTTTTAATTAATTCTAAAATTTCTTCAGGTGTTTCTTTAACATCTGTGGAACTATCATCTTTAAAAATTACTGAACTATTCTCTGTAAAGCTGCATATTTCTGAAATCGTATATATATTTATATATACTTTTTCTTCGTCTATATCAGAGGTCAATTCAATAAACGGTGTGCCTGCTGTAATGTCTCCAGCTTTACCATCTGTTTTATATTTCTGTGCAACTCCATAATAAATATTTTTTAAATCATTTTTCATCCTTCAACACCTTAATTATCTTTCTCAACGTACTACTTCTTGTTACCGTCAAACCCTTACGTGCTTCACGTATTGTTTTAACATGTAACCCTGTTAACGCTGCTAACTCTTTGTTAGTTATTCCTTTCTCTTTCATTAGCTCGTCAATATTAGTTTTCATTTTCTTCTGTTTTCTTTCTTTTACCTATCGCATAAATTAACTCACTTAAATCAACACACGATCTCATTAATTCTTTATCTTTTAATATGTGTTTATATTTTCTATTTAAGATTAATAATGCTCCTCTAGATATTAGTTTTAAATTATCTATCTCAAAATTAGTTTTATTGCCATCTAGAAATATTACCACCTTACCTTTCGGAACTTTTCTATTGTGATACTTTTCCCAAACATATCTATGTTTAGATATCCATTTATTTCTTTCTACTTTTATTTCAACTATTCCATCTACACTTGTTCTTTCGGAATACAATTCTCTATAACGTGCTGGTGTATGTCCTTTTTTAAAGCTTGTTCTGTTAGCTCCCATATATCCAGTTACACCTTTATTCCAGGGAATATGTCCTTTTTTAAAACTTCCACTATTTCGCATTTTCAATCATCAATGGTAAGGAAGCTCCTCGACCAAATTCATTTTTATATTTTTCTGCCTCTAATGCTAAATCTGCATTAGTTATAATAGTATTCCCTATAGTTGTAATAGTCTTAGCTCTAGCTATTTCTTCTTGTAAACTTTCTCCTTTTAAGTTTTCATCATTAATTCTTTCTAATGCTTCAAATAAATGATTGTTTAGATCTATTAATTTATTTCTTGCCATTTTACACCTCTTTAAAAGTATTTGTACCGAACATATACATTAATCTATATTCTTGACACATCTGTTCTACTTTATCTATGAACGCTATATAATCAATATCTACATGAAACTCTCTAATCAATCCTAGAGTTACCTTTAAATGATTATCCAACCTGCTTAAAACTAAATTATCTAAGTCGTTATTTATCTCATCTATATTGACTATTTCTCTTTCTACTGGTTTACTTGGTGTTAACCATTTTTCCTCTGGATTAGTGCAAAGCTCTTCGTATATAATTTCTTGTTTAGTACAGTTATATATTTCTTTGTGTACTTCTGAATACTCTCTGTCTTTTGCAATTATCAACATCAGAACAGATATAGGTGTATCTTCAAAAGCTCCCTCTATTAAATTAAGTTCTACTAGTCTGTTGCCTATTAAATCCCTCATCTTTTGTTCAGTCTTCCTATAAGCGATACCAGGGAAACATATATGAAAAGCGTACTTGTCTGTATAGTTTAATGATTTTAAAATAAATATATCATCAACAACACCGCTCTTTTTCCATTCATACTCTTGTTGTATATCCTTTATATCTTGTTCTGGTAGTTCTTTTAACTTCAACGAAAACGGAGGATTCATAACTACACAATCTGCTTTTACATCTTCTTTAAAGTTAAAGAAGCTCATGTTATATATTTCTCTACTTGGAAATAACTCGCTATTCTTTTCGAATGTATCACAAGAAGCTTTTTGAATTTCTACACCTATTAAATGTTTAGGTTTAATGTATTGTTCTAATTGTCCGCTACCTATAGCACCATCAAAAACTGTTGGATTATCTCCTACATACTTTCTTACTTTATTTGCTACATATAACCTTAGTTCTTTACCTGTTATAAATTCTGCATGTTTCTTTGCTATATCTCTATTATTATGTTCTATCAATCTATATCAACCCCTGTTCTTTCAGACTTGCATAATCTTCTAATATTTCAATTAGTTGTTCAGGTAAGACTTGATATGTTAAGAATATTTCACTTGATTCTATAAAGTGTAATGTATCCTCTGCAGAAAAACTAAACATTCCATAAGGTATAAGTAGTATTATAGGTTCTTCTAATTCTGAACCAGGTTCTCTTTCGAGGAATGCTACAATAAAATCTCTATCTCCTTTACATCTCACGCTGTATTGTCTTCTAGGTGCTTTACTGTTGTTTCTTAAAGAAGAATACTTAACATCTATTGTTAAACCTTTATACTCAAAATCAAATCCTGGATTGTTCATCCTATATAATTTGTTAGCATCTATTGCAGTAGGTACATATTTTGCAAACAATTCTTCTGCTTTAGCTCCTAATATACTTGCTTTTGAACCATACCGAACTCTATCCCCTAACTTTAATACACCACTACCAATTAATTTAATGTGAGCAACATATGCAGGCAGTCCACTTCTTCGAACAGCTTCCCTAAAGTTTCCACATTGTTTATAAATCTCTACTACATCTTTCGTCATCCTTCAACACCTTCATTATCTTTCTCAACGTACTACTCCTTGTTACTGTTAACTCTGTTGCCATATTCTCCTCCTACGTCATCAACGTAAATAATAGCTGTTCCACCAATGATACTGATTTCTTTTATTTCTTCGTTCTCTTCTAGTGGAGGTAGGTCAATTATTTCTCCTCTTTTATATGCTTCTATGTAGCTTTCTATTTTATCTTCTGTGGTTTCTATCACATCTACTCTTTTAGCATTTTTAAACATTGACTTTTTATACATTGTTTTTCTCCCATTCTTCTCTTATTCCTTTTAATTTGCTTTCTAAATGTTTCTGTTTGTTTTTCCATGCTTTAACATTAGCTTCTGCAAATGCTAAATCTCGACGTACTACACTAAGAGTTTCCTGTGATTCTTTTAAATTATTATTTACATCAGAAAGTGCTTCTAAGATATTATTTTCTGTTTGTTTAAATTTTAAAGATAATTCATCTTCTTTATCATCTTTACTTAAACTTTCATATATCTCTTTTAATCGCTTATAGTTTTTAGATCGTGGCGTTCTTCCTCTTTTCCATGCTAATAAATTCTGTGAATCTACTCCTAACTCGATTGCTAAAATAGCTTCGCTCCAGTTCATTTTTTCTTTAATAGTTTCAATCATTTCTTTAATAGTTACGACTTTATTCATTCTCCTTAAACTCCTTTACCCTTGTTAAATGCTTGTTAACTTCTTCTACTATTACAGGTTCTATGTCTAATCCAGTTTCAACTAAAAGCTGTTCTTTAATCTCACTCATATCAAATAGTATCTGTCCAGCTTCTTTCATTTTCGCATCACTTACTACTTCAAATAATTCTCTAATAGTACGTTCAATTCTTTTAGCACCATAATTATGATTATTTCTTAAGCTCCATGCTAACGCTAAACAAAAGTCGCCAATGAAATCTGCTACTTTTAAATTAACTTCTGTATTTAATCTTTTAGTGTAGCTCTCTTCTATTTCGTTTATGGTTAAATCTATTGCTTCTCGCTTTGTCAGTTTCTTCTGTCCAGGCTTTGTTATACTGAAATTATTTCTAATAATTTTCTTTTTTCCCATTTTTTATTCTATCCTTTCCAAGAAAACATATTAATTATTGCTCCATAAATGGATTGTACTCACTATTAAAATCATAGAAATCTGTAACATTACTTGTCTCTGGATATACTTGTTGGTTGTTATTCCCTTGTTTTTTACTCTCTAAAAAGTTAACTTTGTCTGCAATCACTTCTGTAATATATACTGTCTTTCCGTCTTTTCCTTGATAATTCCTTGTAGAAATTCTACCCTCTACACCAATCAAACTTCCTTTGTTTAGAAATCGTGCCATATTCTCTGCTTGTTTCCCATAAGCAGTACAACCTATAAAATCTGCTGGAAACTCTCCTCTTTCATTTTTAAAATTTCTATTAACTGCTAATGTAAAATTGACAGCTGCTTTATTTGATGTAGTGTACCTTAATTCTAAATCTCTTGTTAGTCTTCCTACTAAAACTACGTTATTAATCATTAATTCTTCTCCTTAATTTATATTTTGAATGAATGAGTGAGTGATTAATTTATAATATAAGTATGTATCATATCTTATAAAGTGTTACATCTAGTTAATATCTTCAAACCTTACTGTTATCAGTATTTTAAATATATTGTATTTTTACCCATGTAATGTTTACCTTATTCGTTACATAATGAATTTTATTTTTAAAATGAGGTCTATAATCCACCCCATTTTTTAACTGCTTTACTCATCTCATCACGTTCTATTCCAATATATCTTAATGTAATACTAGGATCATGATGATTGAATAATTTCATAAGTGTTACTACATCCTTACTTTCTTTGTAAAAATGATAACCAAATGTCTTTCTAAAACTATGTGTACCTATATTCTTTATCCCGCACTCTTTAGCACCAGTCTTTAATATCCTGTATGCTTGTGTCCTTGTGATTGGTCTGTTAGAGTTCTTATATCGTGTCGATTTAAACAAGTATTCTTCATCTTCTTTATCCATGCAATACTCATCTAATACACGCTTTAATTTAGGTAATACAACCATCTCTCTTAACTTTCCAGTCTTCATTTCACGCCTTCTTATCTTATCCCTGTTTCTTACATCACCAACCTTTAATCCTAATAAATCACTAATTCTAAAAGCTACATTTATTCCCATGTAGTAAAGTAAGTAATCACGCTCACTCCTGCTTTTAAAATAATAATTCATTGCATCTAGTTCTTCTTGTGTCCTAAGTGGTTCTACAAACTCCAAATTGATAACCTCCTGTTAGAAATTATCACTAAACATCATTGCGTTCTTTTCCTTTTGTTAATTCACTCATCATTTCCTTGTATGCTTCTTCATCTTCATCAGTAACTACTCTTTCATCCTTTGTTTTACTCTTGACTGATATCCTATCTTTTAAGTAATCTGGAACAGGTACAACGTATTTACCAGGAATATTATTTGTTTTTCCTCCTGTAAATGTTGAAATACTACTCTCGTATTGTTCTTTAGCGTTAAACAGGACTGCTAACATGTAATTCTGATGGTTTGTAGGATACTTAACTTGACTTAATCGAGAAAAAATATAATTAATATGTTCATGCCTTAACTCTGTTAATCTCTTTACTACCTCACTAGCTTTTACACTCTGTTTTCCTATGTGAAGTCTTGTATCAGGTGGCATTAAACAAATATCAACAGCATATTTTATCCACTTGTCTAATTCCTTTTGTTTATTCATGCTGACTCGGGAATACCCAAAGCTGTCTTTGAAATACTGTGTGTTGTATTTCTTTTTAAGACTATTAGTTTTATTGTTTTCATCATTCACTCTTTCATCCATTAGCTCATTTTCTTCGCTATATATAATATTATTAGAATGAGATGATATATAATCATTATTAATTATTCTTATATTATTCTTATGTATAGGTTGGCTCATTTTGAGCATTTCAGAATTGTTCATTTTGAGCTTTTGCATTTGTCCATTTTGAACTTTTGCATTTGTTGTATTTGACAACTGCTTTTTATTCTTCTCTTTTTCCAATTTTATATAAAGTTCTTTTACTTTTTCTTTATTAACTCTATACCATTTTGTTCTGTCTGCACCGAACTTGTTATAATCTCCGGTTATTAAATACTCTTTTGCTATTAGATCTTCAAAGGTTCTTCTAACTGTAGAAAATGATAGGTAATCAAAATCTTCTTCATACCATCTTCTGATAGATTTATAAGTCCAATAATGTCCGTCCTTATACGCCTTTTCATCTCTATTTTTCCGATTTATTTCTATCCAATAATGAACACGTTGCAATACTGTAGCTGGTCTATCTCCAATTTCTCTTGCTAACGTTCTATCAAATACTATTGGCTGTTCGTCAAACAATAACACAAACATCACCTTCTTCTTTTGAAATCTTGCATTTTTGGATTAATTATGATATATTATAGGTAATCGCTGAACGTCTATTTAGACGTTCTTTTCCTTTTTTTATTAATCCTTTTTTCTACGCTATTTAAACAAATAACTTTTTTATTGTTATTAATAATCTTATCTAGCAATTTTTTATTTCTATGAATATCTCCAATTATTTCTAAATCATCATTTATCAATCCTAATTGGGCTGGGATATACTGCTTAAAATCTACTTCAAAAGATCCGTCTTTATATCTTACTATTCCAATATCTTTATCAGTATTTTTAACGATATCTCCACTAAATATTTCATTTCCTTTTTTATCTTTTAAATCACTACCATACATGATAATTACATCATTTTTCTTTACATTGATTGATTGAATATATCTGCTTTCATGCTTTCTTCCTAGTGTGATATAATCCCCATACCAACCAATAACTTTATACATTTTTTTATCAACGTATGCTCTGAAATTAGGAATATTCATTAGCTAACACTCCTCTTCTAAATACTTTTGTTTTAATAGTTTAGCTGTGTGTGAGAAATATTCTGCTAGTACTTCAAATAATTCATAACTTTCAAATCCTGTTGGAAACTTTTCTTTTACATAAGGTTCTACCTTAAGACCATAATCTTTTAGATGCTTTAGCATTTCCATTTGTTTTTCACTAAAACTATTCTTTATTTGTACTTCCAAATCCTCCACCACGCTTATCTCCTTTTAATCTAACTCCATAACTTACTTTAGGAACTTTATAGAAAATACCTTGTCCAATTCTTTCGCCTTTTTTAATTGTTAGATGTTTGTTTGTTAAATTGTTAAACTCTAATAATATATGTCCTTCGTTTTTAGAATTGTTATAATAATCTGAATCTACAACTCCTACACCGTTACTCATTATTAGACCACGATTAACTGGCAAGCTACTTCTAGCAAATATTAATAGACATTCATTCTTTGGCATAAATGCCTTTAATCCAGTAGGCACTAAAGTTGCTTCACCTTTAAATCTAAATGCAGGGATCACAATTTCTTGACTAGCTATGAAATCAACGCCTGCACTATGAATTGTAGATTTTATAGGTAACTCGCCGTTCATATCATCTATTAATTCAAATCCTCTTCTACAGAATAATTTTTTAAACTTGTTCATACATTCCTCCTAAAAATATTTTTTACTGAAATCTTTATCAAAGATCCCTTGAATTAAAAAACCAAATCCAGTAGAAAATCCTGCAATCTGTCTCCAGTCAATGTTTGTTAAAGTAAGGAAACATACACTTACTACAGCGATTGTCCAATATATAATGTGTAATTTATCTTTTTTAATTTTTAGCTTCATTGCCATACTCCTTTAAATAATTCTACTTTGTTAATTAAATTGCTATCCTGGAAATAATCTCTCCAAGCTAGATAGTGAACAAAAGCTTTAATTTCTATCCCGTTACATTCTTTTAAATAAGTTTCTCTAGGGTAATAATCTTGTTCCCATAGTTTTATAAATTCATCTTTATACTTATTAAATTTTGTAGTTCCAATGTTAGGAAAGATTTTAGAAGCTCGTTCTGGATTTAACCATATTGTCTCTAACATTTTACACCTCCTATTTTATTAAGTTTAACTTAACTAATGTTTTAAAAAAATAAGTTGATGAGTGTCAACATTTAAAATTTTACATAATTTTTCAAACTCTCCTAACTTTATATTTTTACCATCTCCTTTTTCCCATTTTATCATAGTTGTTTCACTAATACCCATTAGGGTAGCTAACTCTTTTTGAGTTAAACCAGCGTTAACTCTAGCTGCTTTTAATGTTAATTTAAGTGTCAATTTTCTCCCTCCTTTCTTAACTTCTGACTTTATTATACACTTAAGTTAAACTTAAGTCAATAGTTTTTTAAATAAAACTTAATTTTTTTTTAAGTTTTGCTTGATTTTTTTAAAGTATTACTTTATAATAGGTGTCAGAAAGGAGTTTTTTAAAGATGAATAATATAGAAGAAACATTTAGAATTAATTTAAAAAAGTATCTAAAGGAACAAAGAAAAACTCAAAAAGATCTTGCTGAATATTTAGAAGTAAGTCCCGCAATTGTATCTTATTATATTAAAGGAATAAATACACCTAGAATGGATAAAATCGATAAAATTAGCGAGTTCTTTGGTATTGAAAGAAGTGATTTAATAGGTCACAATCTTGATTTAAACAACCCAAACAAAACAGATAATCAAAATGATAATATAGACATTTCAAATATGGTTAATGATTTAATGGAAAATTTAAATAGTACTCAAACCCTAATGTATAAAGGAGAGCCAATGGATGAAGTAACAAAGGAGTTAGTTCGTGCTTCAATTGAGCAAGCAGCACGTATTGCATTAGCACGACATAAAGAATCTAAAATTGACAATTAAAGAGACTTATAACTCTCTTGTAAAAGAATTCGGAACAAACAATCCATTGAAAATTATAAAAGACTTAGGTATTATTGTACAATTTTCAGACCTGGGGGAAAATAAAGGTCTGTACCATACTTTAGAAATAGATAACACAACATATCACTGCATACACATTAACAATAAACTGTCTTCTAAGGAACAAAAATATACATTAGCCCATGAATTAGGTCACTACATCCTGCACAAAGGATCTAACATCCATTTTTTAAGACGTGTTACATCTACACCACTGTCAAGGCAAGAAATAGAAGCTGACTTATTCGCAAGCTATTTTATAGTAACTGATGAAGAAATAAGGGAAATTAATAATCTAACTCACGTATCAGAAGCTTATAAGCTTGATTATAGTATATGTGAAAAAAGATTAGAATATTTAGAATAGAATATTATTTAAGGAGAATTAAAAATGAAAACTAAAATATTATTAAGTTCATTATTATCTACAGCAATCATAATTAGTGGTTGTTCGATAAATAAAAATTCAGAAACAAAAACAGAAGTTAAAACAGAAAACAAACAAGAAACTTCTCAAAATTCAAATAGTAATGTTGTAGAAGATTCTATATTACGAAATGAAGAAGTATTAAAAAACACTAACATTAACGCATCTGGCGAAAATAGTGCTTTTAAGATTTCTGTAACTGGAGTTAAAATTACAAAACTATTTATAAAAAATACATCTGATCAAAGAATAGTGTTATCTAAACTTGAACCTAATACTGAATACTCAAGTGTATTGCTTCGAGTTAAAATAAAGAACAAAACTAATAGTAATCTTATGATTAATGCTAATAATTCACACTTATTAATTCATGACACTAATGAACAAAGTGAACAAAGTCAATACCTTGCTACGTGGAAAGAAACAACATTTTTACCAGGTGCAGAAAAAGAAGAAACATTACTATTTATTTTAAAAAACACTAAAGTAACAGATATTAAAAATATAACTCTACAGGTTGACCGACCTTTTGAAACTGATAATTACAAAACTTATGAACCACTTTCTGTAAATATTACTAATATTCAATAATAAAAAACTCACGTCCCCGCCAAGAGATGTGAGTTTATCAACCAGTAAGTCCATTTTGAGTATTATTAAATCGTCACATAACAATATTACTCTCAAAATTACTTAAGATGTGGAGCGAACCTCGCTCAATAATTTAATTATATCACACATCTTACTATTAATAAAGGAAGGATGTGTTAGTATGTGGGTAGAAAAAAGCAAAAGTGGAAAATACGTATATCGCACACGTGTGAAAGATGTCACAGGTAAAATAAAAAGAATTAGTATCACTCTTGAAAAGAAAGATAAAAGATTAGCTACGGAAATACTAAGGAAAAAGAAACTTAAAGAAGAAACATTTGTAGATCTCCGAATTACATTCTTTACAGCTTTAGAAATGTATTTAGAGAGAGTTAAAGATGAAATAAAAGTTAGTACATATAAACTATATGAAAGTAGAATTAGTAAGACAAAGAGAACTAATTTCGATACGCCGCTATTAAACGTTAACTCTCTTTATTTAGATACACTAGTCAAGAAAATAGCTGTCACAAATAATAGCTATAATATTTATTTAAAGTTCTTTAAACGAGTTCTTAGAATGATGTATAAACTAGATTATATAGAAAATATAATGTGGTTAGATAAACTTGATTTAAAAGAACATAAAGTTAATTATGATGGGAAGTACTTTGAAAAAGAAGAAATAGAAGTCATATTAAAAGAAGTTGAGAACAATCAGTATTATCACGATATGATAAACTTTATGATTAATTCCGGACTAAGGATTGGAGAAACACTAGCACTTACAGAAGATGATGTATTAGATAATGGAACACTTAATGTTGATAAGAATATAGATCACTATAAAAATATATCTTCTCCAAAAACTTATGACTCTAAGCGTGTTATATCATTAAATAAAAAGTGTCAAGAAATCCTTAAGAATAGAGTTGAAATGAATAAAATTAAATCCGATATGTACAGTTATTATACTGACAACGGAATACTGTTTCCTAAAGCTAACGGAGACTATAACTCATATAGTGCTGTTAGTAAATGGACTCGAGATAATATTCACTCTGTTAAATTTACATTTCATAAAACACGCCATACACACGCTAGTTTATGTATGGATGCAGATATACCATTAGAATTAATATCCGCTCGTCTAGGTCATAAAGGAACAGAGATTACAAGAGCTGTGTATATTCACAAAACTAAAAAAGCAAAACAAAAAGAATTAGATGTATTTAGAGATATAGAATTTTAAAAAAGGCAGTTTATTAACTGCCTTAATTTTTTGTATATATTTATATGGTTTTTAATAGTTAAAACTCACATGCCCAATGATTGCCCATTGTCTTTGTTTAGTGGTGTAAAATCATTATTGTAACAGCGTTTGTAAAGGTTATTCCATAAACCCTTTTAGCTTATTAAGCTTAGATGGGTGTTTTAGTTTTCTTATTGCTTTTGCTTCGATTTGACGAATTCTCTCACGAGTAACTCCAAATGCACTACCTACTTCTTCTAAAGTATGAGTTTTTCCATCTTTAAGACCAAAACGTAATTTTAATACATTTTCTTCACGGTCTGTTAGAGTTTCTAAAATTTCTTCTAGTTGTTCTTTTAATAACTCATTTGCTGCATGTTCTACTGGAGATTGTGCTTCTTTATCTTCGATAAAATCTCCTAAGTGTGAATCATCTTCTTCACCAATTGGTGTTTCTAATGAAACTGGTTCTTGAGCAATTTTTAAAATTTCTCTAACTTTATCTGGTGTCATATTCATTTTCTTAGCAATTTCTTCTGGTTTAGGTTCACGACCTAAATCTTGAAGTAATTGTCTTTGAACACGGATAAGACGGTTAATAGTTTCTACCATGTGTACTGGAATACGAATAGTTCTAGCTTGGTCCGCAATAGCACGCGTTATTGCTTGACGAATCCACCATGTAGCATATGTACTAAATTTAAATCCTTTTTCGTAGTCGAATTTTTCTACGGCTTTAATTAATCCCATATTACCTTCTTGGATTAAGTCTAGGAATAACATTCCACGACCAACATATCTTTTGGCGATACTTACAACAAGACGTAAGTTTGCTTCTGCTAAGTCTTTTTTAGCTTGTTCTTTTTCTTCTTCAGTACCATTTTCTATAATTTTAGATAGTTCCAATTCTTTTTCTTTTGATAAAAGCGGTACTTTACCAATTTCTTTAAGGTACATTCTTACAGGGTCATTAGTACGAATACCTGCTGGTACAGATAGGTCTTCTAAGTCTAATTCTTCCTCTTCTTCTTCAACTTGGTTAGCATTTATAAGAATGATATCTTCACGATTTAACTCTTCGTAAAAATCGTCTACTGCTTCAGAAGAAACGTCTAATTTTGATAAAGCATCTAGTATTTCCTCTTGAGTAAGCTCACCTTGTTTTTTACCTTTTTCTATAAATTCTTTTTTTATAGTTTCAAAATCTTTTACCTTTTTATTAGCCATTCGTTTCTCCTTATTTCTTATATTCCTTTAATTGTTCTAATAGTTGTTTTTGGGCCTCTACGTCCATTTCTTGAATAGCAATCTTCAACATTTCTTTTAATTTTTCCAATGAAATCTCACGTTTTTTAAAATAATCTATATAATCTCTAATGACTTCTTTAGGTGGTTCATCTTCAATTAAAAAGTCTGTTTCATCTATATATGTTGCTAGTCTGACAACTTCTTCATCTTCTGTATTTTCTATACTGTGAATAAAATTATGAATTCTGAAATCTAAGTTATT
>ERZ773045.126-NODE-126-length-40527-cov-5.519025_pt1 | contig 40527 bp, 31 predicted proteins | sample MGYA00580635_ERZ773045 | MGnify/ENA primary metagenome ERZ773045 (study PRJEB29015, sample SAMEA2738115) | human oral metagenome | biome: human oral; feature: human-associated habitat; material: saliva | place: China | collected 2261 ...
GGACGATTCTCTGAGGGAGCAGGTTGCTTCGCTTTGGGAAGCGTAAAAGCATTTGCCTCAGCAAGCTTGATATGCTTTGCTGCAGGTTTGCCTTGAATCTTGCTCAGAAGTTTTTGTTCCGCTGTAGACCCACCTTTAAGATTTACGTGATAGGTGAGGATAAGAACAATATCGTTTCTTTTACGTGCGTCAATTGAGCGTTTATGCAGCTCATATGAGGTAATCTCATCCGCAGAAACTCGGAGGGCGTGAAGAAGCGCGTCAAAACCCACCTTTGATTCTTTAGCGGGGTGTTTACGAAGAGGCACAACATGAACTTTGATGTTTGATACTTCCAGCATGTTAGTTGTCCTCTTTCAAAGATTCGTAATTCTGACCAGCGCTTTTTGCGGCAGCTAGACCGGCAACCATACCGCTCTTCCACGCCCACGAGAGGTTAAAGCCTCCACATTGAGCATCAATATCAAGAGCTTCTCCTGCAATAAACAGACCAGGAACGCCATGTGCTCCAAGAGTGCTTGTGTCCACTTGATCGATGGAAATTCCACCAATACAGACCTGTGGAACAACTTTGGAGGATGTACCCGTAACGGTAAAGGCCATTCTGTGAGCTTTGGCAACCGTGGCCTCAACTGAATTGCTGACGCCCAGGTAGGCGGCAATTTGTGAGTCCAGTAGACCGTCTGTGGTGTGAGCTTCTACAGCTGCTGAAACTTCTTCTTCTGTGAGCTGAGGGAGAAGGTCGATCTCAAGTACATCGCCTGGAAGAGCGGTGCGGGACAAGTTAAAAATCATGATGCCCGAGAGTCCAAATGGTCTAAAGAGCAGCTCACCCGATTCCTGTTTGAGCACAACGCCGTCTCTTACAAGAGCTGCGTGTGCTCGTACGCGCTTTCCATCTAGACTTGCTGGAGGCCGGGGAGTGCAGGTGAGCGCGCAGAGCCCAGGTCGCAGTGAAGTGGTCTGCAAGTTAAGGCTCTCTGCAAGTTTTGTGGTTGTGAGCCCGCCAGTGGCTAGAACTACCGATGATGCGTGGACCTTGTGGGTTTTCTCGCCAGCAAAGCATTCTTGAAAGGTAACGGTGAAGCCATTGTGCTGCGGATTTACCGATATTACTTCTCGTCCCAGGGCAAATTGGACACCAGCTTTTTGGGCACGTCTGAGCAACAGTGACTGGATGGAGCTTGCTTGCCTGGTAAGCGGGTACATTCTGCCCTCGTCTTCAGTTGCCCACGCAAGACCGCTGAACCTAAAGAAAGCCAGGATGTCCGCAAGAAACGTGTCCTTGTCTTTGCAGACAGCCTGAACAAACTCTGGATGAGAGAAATTCTCAAAGCTCAAATCAGCATTGGTAAAGTTACAACGACCGCCGCCTGTTGCCAGGATTGTTCTGCCACTCTCTAGTGCTTTTTCAAAGACAACAACGCGCTTATTGGTACCAAGAACCTCAGCAGCAGTGATGGCAGCGCAGAGTCCTGCCGCGCCGCCACCAAGAATTGCTACATCAATGTTGTCTGGCACCATGAACGCCTGAGCTTGCTTAATACGCTGAGCCTGTGCTGCTTGTCGTTCTTTAATGCGCGTTGTTTGAGCCATAGTAAGAATTACCTTTTGTGTTGTGTAAGCACCAGCTTCTAGGGCTTACAGGTCAAGAACGCTCTGCGTTGCGTCAGGGACAAGACCTTGAGGAAGCTCGGTGCTAAAGGTTCCTTTATCGGCGATCTGCGCAAAGGTTGCATCCATAGGAAGCTGTCCCAAAGGCTTGAGGTTAAATGCCGCTGCGGTCTCGGCAAGCTTTGATGGACCGTAAGGCTCAATGCGCTCATCACAGTGAGGACAGGTGATGTATGCCATGTTCTCAATCAAACCAAGTACAGGTACATGCATCATTTCTGCCATGCGCACTGCCTTGCCCACAACCATCTGAACAAGATCTTGTGGAGAAGAAACAATCACAACACCCTCAACAGGAAGGGACTGAAATACGGTCAGTGCAACATCGCCTGTTCCTGGAGGCATGTCGATGAGCAGGTAATCAAGGTCACCCCAGTTGCACTGGCTGTAGAACTGTTGGATAGCACCAGCAACAACAGGACCTCTCCAGAGAACAGGATCGGTCTCGTTTTGAAGCACCAGATTGGCGCTCATAATCTTGATACCGTTTGCGTCCTCGATAGGAATAAGCTGCTCTTCAACGCCGTAAGAGCGCTCATCAGAGATGCCAAACATACGAGGAATTGAAGGTCCGGTAATATCGCCGTCAAGAATACCAACGCGCTTACCTGCGCGAGCAAGGTTAGTTGCAAGAATGCCGGTGACAAAAGACTTGCCAACGCCACCCTTACCAGAAACAACGCCAATAACGTGCTTAACGCTTGAGTGTTGATTGAGTTCAAAGCCGGCAGGTGGCTGTGGCTCTTTCTTTTTGCCATGCAGCGCAGCGTCAATCTCTTTACGAAGCGCTTCTTTATCAATATCTACGTCTGCCATGTCTCTCCTTATGTAGCAGTTGTATGCAGTAACTACTTAATTCTACCCATAGAACTTTATGGCAAACGAGATAGCTATAATCTTTTCGGCGCACTTTAGCTGAACGTAGGAGGTTCACATGATTTTCTCGTCAATTAAAAATTTATCTGAGAATGACTTTGGTCAGAAATATATGGCTTGTGCTGCGGAGTTTCTAGCAACACACAATCTGGACGAGCTGCCTTTGGGCAAAACAGAAATTGATGGAGATAACGTTTTTGTGAACGTCATGGAGTTTGAGCCAGCTCTGCCTGGCGAGAAGGACTATGAGGCTCATAAGATTTACGCCGATATTCACGTAGTGATTTCTGGTACCGAAAGCATCGCTGTTGCCCCTCTTGAGCAGTGTGTTCTTAAGGGTGAATTTAATTTTGATGCTGATTTTGGTGCTTACACCAATCCTGGAGAAGAGACATGGGTTACCTTGCACGCTGGTGATTTTCTGGTGACACCTCCATCTGATGCTCACAAACCAGGCTGTACGCTGGAGAAATCTGGCTCAAAGCTCAAAAAAGCCGTGATGAAGGTTCGCATTAAATAGGGAAGCGCGCTTGCCGTGTTTTGGCGGCATTATCTTGGGTATACTAGAACATCAGTACGCACAAATCGCATCGGTGTACTGATGTTGTTTTCTATTGTTTGGCAGTTGGCGCGTAAAAGAAATGCGCACGTCAAACTGGTTATGTGAGGAACTATGGCTTCAAGCAAAATTGCTATCCGTGGTGCACGAGAGCACAACCTGCAAGACATTGATATTGATATCCCTCGTGATCAGCTGGTAGTTATTACGGGACTTTCTGGTTCGGGCAAGTCAAGCCTTGCCTTTGACACCATTTACGCAGAGGGACAGCGCCGCTACGTTGAGTCCTTGTCCAGCTATGCCCGTCAGTTCTTGGGACAGATGGATAAGCCAGACCTTGATTCTATTGACGGTCTTTCTCCAGCTGTATCTATTGATCAGAAGACAACTTCTAGAAATCCTCGCTCTACCGTAGGTACTGTTACAGAAATCTATGATTATCTGCGTCTTTTGTATGCTCGTATGGGTACTCCTCACTGTCCTGAGTGTGGACGCGTTATTGAGCGTCAGACAACAGATCAGGTTGCCGATAAAATCCTTGAGGCTGGTCAGGGACGCAGAGCCTATGTTTTGGCTCCTGTTGTTTTGGGCCGTAAAGGCGAGTACGTCAAGCTCTTTGAAGACCTGCGCAAAGAAGGATTTTCTCGCGTTCGTGTTGACGGCGTTGTGCGTGAACTTGATGAAGAGATTACGCTGGGTAAAACGCTCAAGCACGATATTGAGGTTGTCGTTGACCGTATTGTCATTCGTCCTGATTCTTTGGGCCGTATTGTTGAGGGTGTTGAGCAGGCAACTAAGCTTGCCCAGGGCAAGGTAGGCATATTGCTCCTGGCCGATAAATCCAATCCAGAGACTATGCCAGAAGAGCTCTTGCAGTATTCGCTGGCGCTTGCTTGTCCAATTCACGGTCACTCTATGGATGACCTGCAGCCTCGCGATTTCTCGTTCAACGCACCTTACGGAGCTTGTCCTGACTGTGATGGCCTAGGAACTCGCAAAATTATTGATGCTGCGGCACTCATTGCTGATCCAAAACTGTCTGTCTCTGAAGGCGTTTTTGGAAGCCTCTTTGGTCACTCCAATTACTATCCTCAGATTTTGTCTGCAGTCTGCAAGCATTTTGACGTATCCGATACAACACCTTGGAATAAACTGCCCAAGAAGGTACAAGATGCCCTTCTCGGTGGCCTTGGTTCCACTAAGATTCGCGTTGACTACAAGACGCGCGACGGCCGCAATACGCACTGGTTTACTACGTTCTCTGGCGTCAGAAAGATTCTTTTTGACAAGTACCAAGAGACCACGTCAGAGAATATGAAGACGCATCTTGAGAAGTACATTCGCGAGATGCCCTGTACAACCTGTCACGGAGCTCGCTTAAAGCCAGAAATTCTCTCTGTTACGGTTGGCGAGAAAAACATCTGGGAGGTCTGTGAACTTTCCTGTAAAGAGTCGCTCCAGTTCTTCAAGCAGCTGACTATTACTGATCGTCAGAAGGTTATTGCAGGTCCTATTGTCAAAGAGATTGTGGCAAGGCTACAGTTCTTGGTTAACGTTGGCTTGGATTACCTCACGCTTTCTCGCGCAGCAGCATCGCTTTCTGGTGGAGAGGCCCAGCGTATTCGCTTGGCAACTCAGATTGGCGCTGGTCTTATGGGCGTTCTCTACATTCTGGACGAGCCTTCCATTGGTCTGCATCAAAGAGATAATAATCGCCTCATTGAGACGCTCAAGCAGCTTAGGGACCGCGGTAATACCGTACTTGTTGTCGAGCACGATGAAGATACTATTCGCGCAGCTGACTACGTTATTGACATGGGCCCCGGCGCCGGTGAGCTTGGTGGTCACGTTGTTGCTGCTGGCACTCCAGAAGAGATTGTTGAAAACCCTGATTCCATCACAGGTGCGTATCTCACGGGAAAGAAGCAGATTAGGCTGCCAGAGGCTCGTCGTAAGCCCGGTCGCGGAAAAATCAAGATTACGGGAGCTAGCGCTAACAACCTTAAAAACGTTTCCGCTTCAATTGAGCTGGGCACGTTGACGGTAGTCACAGGCGTTTCTGGTTCTGGTAAGTCTTCTCTGGTCACCGATACCCTTGCACCCGCGCTTACCAATGCAGTTCAGCACTCAAAACGTGTGGTAGGAGAGTATAAAAAGCTTGAAGGCGTTGATCTTATCGATAAGGTCATTGATATTGATCAGAGTCCTATTGGTAGAACACCTCGTTCTAATCCAGCAACCTATATTGGCCTTTGGGATGACTTGCGTGCACTGTATGCTTCAGTCCCAGAGTCTCGTGCTCGTGGTTACTCAGCTGGTCGTTTCTCGTTTAACGTCCAGGGAGGCCGCTGCGAAGCTTGTAAGGGCGACGGCCAGATCAAGATTGAGATGAACTTCCTGCCTGACGTTTACGTTCCTTGCGAAGTCTGCCATGGCAAGCGCTATAACCGCGAGACGCTCGAGATTCTCTATCACGGCAAGTCTGTCTCCGACGTGCTTGATATGACGGTTCATGAGGCGCTTGCGTTCTTTGCAAACATTCCTCGCATTAAGAACAAGCTGCAGACTCTCCATGATGTTGGGCTAGGCTATATTCACCTTGGCCAGCCTGCAACTACGCTTTCTGGTGGCGAGGCGCAGCGCGTTAAGCTGGCAAAAGAGCTTCACCGTCAGCAGACCGGTAAAACTCTTTATATTCTGGACGAGCCAACAACTGGCCTTCATTTTGAGGATGTCAGACAGCTTATTGTTGTTCTTGAGCGTCTTGTTGATGCGGGTAACACCGTTCTTGTTATTGAGCACAACCTGGATGTCATTAAGATGGCTGACCGCATTATTGACATGGGTCCAGAAGGTGGCGACGGCGGAGGAACGGTAGTTGTTTCCGGTACGCCAGAAAAGGTTGCGGCAACTCCAGAAAGTCATACCGGCAAGTTCCTTAAAGAAATTCTTGACCGCGATAACGCACGTCTAGCTGCAGAGAAAAAAGCTCAGAAGAAGCGCGCATAACATGGCGAGAAAAACGGCAAAGGTTCAAAAGACAAACGCCATGAGGGAGCTTGATGCTGCCGGTATTGCTTACGAGTTCCAATCTTACGAGGTAGACGAAGACGTTCCTTCTGGTGAGTTGGGAACTCATATTGCAGAGATGCTTGGAGAAGATCCAGACGCTGCGTTCAAAACGCTTGTCTGCGTGTCTTCAAGCGGAGAGCATGTGGTGTGCTGCATTCCTGTAGATCAAGAGCTTGATCTTAAAAAAGCAGCAGCTGCATCCGGTCAAAAGAACCTTTCCCTGCTGCCTGTTAAAGAGCTTGAGGGTTTAACAGGCTATGTGCGTGGTGGTTGTACTCCCGTTGGTATGAAGAAGCAGTTTCCCACTATAATTGACGAGACTGCTCAGCTTTTTGAGCTTATTCATATCTCTGGTGGAAAACGCGGACTCAGTTTGACGCTTTCTCCAGAAGATTTGGCTTCATTTGTATCGGCTACGTTTGCAGATATTGTTCGCGAGGTGCACTAGTGGCATATCAGCCCAAACATATGCGACTTTCAGCAGAGTCTTCTGATGGAACCTTATCTGAAGAAACTCTGAGCAAGGCTCTTGATCAGACCTTTGATGAGCCTCCTGTAGTGGACACCATTGTTGTTCCAGAGACGTTTCATCAACCAATTGAGGATGAAGTCTTTGAGCAGATTGTGAGCCAGAAGCTCGAGGAAGTTGCTGCTGAGGAGAATGGCTTAGCAGTAGAAGATGCTTTTGGTACAGAGATCAGCTCTGCTTCAGAGGACAGCCCTGCCTCAAGCAGTTCTTATAGTGAAGAAGCTTCTGAGGAAGAGGACGTTTCTAAGCAGAAAGATTTGAGTCGTTCTACTTCTATGATGAGCGTGCTCGTTCTGATTAGCCGTATTACGGGCTTTTTAAGAACCTGGGCTCAGGCATTTGCTATGGGCGCAACCGTTCTTGCAAGCTGCTATTCCATTGCAAACACCCTTCCTGACCAGCTCTATGAGCTTGTTGGCGCAGGTATGCTTACTACAGCTTTCTTGCCGGTATATCTCTCTATTAAGAAGAAAGTTGGACAGGATGAGGCAAATGCCTATACCTCCAACCTGCTTTCCATTGTTGTTGTTGCAACAGGTCTTGTTGCCGTTTTAGGTTTCTTCTTTGCCGCAGAAGTGGTGTATACACAGTCCTTCTCGGCAGGGGCTGATTTTGATCCAACGTTGGCAGTGTACTTCTTTAGGTTCTTTGTCATAGAGGTTATGCTGTACTGCTTCTCTACCATTTTCTCTGGTGTTTTGAATGCGGAAAGAGACTACCTCTGGCCAGCTGCAGCTCCTATTTTTAATAACTTTGTCACTACGGTATCGTTCTTTGCGTATGCTTTCTTGGTTAACACTAACCCTGAGCTGGGTCTTCTTATTCTTGCGCTGGGAAATCCACTGGGCGTTCTGATTCAGGTTCTGATTCAGGTACCGTCACTCAAGCGCAAGGGGATTAAGCTCTCGTGGAGAATTAACCTCAAAGACCCCGCGCTTAAAGAGACGCTTAAGATTGGTGCACCTGCTCTGATCGTTGTGGTTGCCACGTTTGTAACTATGTCGGTTCAGACAAGTTCGCAGCTCAGCGTTTCCGCGTCTGGCGCATCCATTGCGGCGTACGCTCGCCTTTGGTATACGCTGCCATATTCCATTTTGACGGTACCTATTACCACAGCCCTCTTTACCGAGCTGTCTGATAGCTGGGCAAAAGAGAATATGGATCAGTTCAAGAAAGACTTTAAGCACGGTATTAACCAGATTCTTTTCTTTACCGTACCGTTCACGATGTACCTCATGATCTTCTCGATGCCTCTTGTTTCTATTATTGGAGCAAGCAAGTTCACTGAAGATCAGCTGCTGTTAACCCAGCAATTCTTGATTGGTCAGTCGCTTGCCTTGCCTCTGTATGGCATTGGTATGTACCTGCAAAAAGTCTGTTCTGCTATGCGTCGCATGACGCTTTATGCGGTTTCAGCAACGCTCGGATCTGTTGTACAGGTTTTGGTGCTGTTGGTGGGTACTTCTCACTTTGGCATGATGTTTGTAGCAACTACCTCGGCCATCTTCTACGTGGTTATTGACACCATTATGTTGATTAGTCTGCGTAAGCACCTTGGTCAGATCGGGCTCAAATCAATGGTGTTTGCGTTTGTCCGTTCAATTCTTTTTGGCCTGGCAGGATCAGCGGCAGCACTTCTTATTATGGTGGGTCTGCGTGCTGGTATTGGCGTACCAGATGGACGAGCACTTTACGGCGTGCTGTATTGCATCTTTGCAGGTATCCCAGCTGTTTTGGTTACCTATGGCTTGGCAATCCTCTTCAAATCACCAGAGTCCACCATGCTTCGTGCACTGGTTTCTCGCGTAAGGTCATAGCATGGCCAGAAGCGGCGCAAAAAACGGCAAAGATAACTCTCAGAACAATCTTGACCCCAACTACGTGCCTTCGGGGGCGCCAGGACTTGCGCCGTCGTTTTCTTCTGAGCCCTCAGATGACCTGGTGTCCATTAGAGAGCAGGTTGATCAGGTTCCCACTGATCCAGGTTGTTACCTCTGGAAAGATGGTTCCGGCAAGGTTATCTATGTAGGCAAAGCTAAAAACCTGCGTGCTCGCATGAGGCAGTACGTTACGCTTCAAGATGACCGTGCCAAGATTCCTCTGATGATGCAGGTTGTACGTAGTTTTGACTACATTGTGGTAGAAAACGAGCACGAAGCGCTGGTGTTGGAGCGCAATCTTATTGCTCAGTATCGCCCGTACTTCAACGTAGACTTTAAAGACGATAAGAGCTATCCCTACATTGCCATTACCGAGTCGGATACCTTCCCAGCAATTAAATACACGCGCGAGAAACACAAGAAGGGGACACGTTATTTTGGTCCCTACACTGATTCCTACGCTGCGCGCCAAACTATCGAGACGCTCAGAAAAGTAGTGCCTATCTGCTCTGCTACGTGTGTTGAGTGGAAGCGTGCTAAGCGCCTGCTAGAAAAAGATCCTGACGGCGCAGCTGTTGCTAACTTGCTGCTGGCAAAGAAAGGGCGTCCCTGTTTTGACTACCACGTAGGCAAAGGTCCTGGTGTGTGCGTGGGAGCTATTGATACCGTTTCCTACGCAAAGAATGTTAGGCAGGTAGAGAACTTCCTCCGTGGAAATCGCTCTGAGATTGTCTCTGAGCTCAAAGATCAGATGCAAGAAGCCGCTGCTGACCTGGATTTTGAGAAGGCAGCTAGGCTTAAGTCCCGCCTGACTTCACTTTCTGATCTTGACGACCGCCAGCAAGTCACATTTCCTACCTCGGTCAACATTGACCTCATTGGCATTTATCGAGAAGAAACTATCTCCGCTGCCTGCGTTTTTGTTGTGCGAGAAGGCCGTACCATCCGCTCAGTTGAGTTTATCCTGGACAAAGGCTTGGACGTTTCCGAGGAAGAGCTGGTTTCGGGCTTCTTGAAGCGCTACTACGACGAAACTGCTGACATTCCTGCAGAGGTTAACCTGCCCATCGATCTTCTCGACGCAGAGGTTTTGTCCGAGTGGCTGACACAAAAACGAGGCCACAACTGCGTGCTTCACCACCCACAACGTGGCGAGAAGTTCCGTCTTCTTCAGATGGCTTCCGCTAACGCTCGTCATGCGCTGATGCGCCACATGATTCGTACGGGCTATGCCGACGACCGTACTAACCAGGCACTTCTTCAGCTTGAAAGCGCACTTGCGCTTGACGCACCGCCACTGCGCATAGAGTGCTTTGATATCTCTACGCTTCATGGAAACTTTACCGTTGCGTCTATGGTGGTCTTTACTAATGGAAAGGCTGATAAAAGCCAGTATCGACGCTTTAAGATCCGCGCTGAGCTTGATGAGGCAAACGACTTTGTTTCAATGACAGAGGTCCTAGGCAGAAGGTATAGTCCGGAGCGCATGGCAGATGAGCGCTTTGGCTCACGACCTGATTTGCTGGTAGTTGATGGTGGTAAGCCTCAGCTGACCGCTGCCATCAATCAGCTTAATGAACTGGGTCTAGACATTCCTGTCTGTGGCCTTGCTAAGTCTGATGAGGAAGTCTTTGTGCCTTGGGACGATACACCAATTGTGTTGCCTACAGGTTCAGCCTCTTTGTACCTTATCAAACAAGTACGTGACGAGTCTCACCGTTTTGCGATTACTTTCCACCGTGAGCTTAGAGATAAGGCAATGACTGTCTCTATTCTGGATGAAATCCCTGGTGTAGGACCTAAGCGTAAAAAAGATATCATGCGCCATTTTGGCTCTTTTAAACGCCTAAAGGCTGCAAGTGTTGAGGATATCTCTCAGGTAAAAGGCGTTTCTGTGAACTTAGCAGAAACTATTTATGAAGAACTCAAAGCTTGGGAAGAATCCTCTATGACTGTACATGAGAAGTTAGATATAAGGGGAGGAACTCATGAGTAAAACAGCAGACGAGAAGATCTTGGCACTCGTGAATCCAGAATTCATTAAGCGTATTCCGTTCTTTGTTCGTGGACACGCAACGGGTAAGTCTTGTGAGTATATTGCTCGGGAGTATCCAGAGCTTTACACTGCATTTGAGGATGAACCTAGTGCTCAACAAGTTGAAGAGATGGCAAAGATTATCAACGAGCTTTTTGAGCAAAGGATGAAGAAGCACAACCTGTAAAAGTTCTATCTTTAAAATTATAGGTAGACGCAACTATGGAGTTTCAAACAAATTACAAGGGACTTTTCCTATGATGAGAAACCCCTTGTTATTCGCAATGTGAATACTTGTTATGACAATAGCAATGGAGCATGGACTGTCTTTTATCCATTTAGTACCAATTTTTAGCCGTTTACCTACCATTATCTTTTAGAAAAAATTGTTTTTATTACTATAGAAGTATAAAGAAAGCAGTACCACTAATGCTTGGGGGTACGTAATGCGTTACTCTAACATTCGTTACGGTTTTATTGCTAGCTTAGTAATTGTTCTTTTAATCCTTCTTTCTCCATTATGCGTTTTTGCAAAAGAATTACCCTTGTTTGAGGTCAAGGAAGTTGCTGCTAAGGTAATTCCCGCATTACTTGATGCAAATGGTATCTCCGTTGAGTCAAATGAATTTGAGATTAAAGGATATATACCAGAATATATTTATTCTACAAACGGTTTAGTTGAACGTTCTATAATTCATTTCCCAATTTATTCTGGTGAAAATATAGTTGCAAAGATTATTGCAATTTATGATTCAAGTAGAGATGAATATTCTTTTTGTTCGTCTATATCGTCGGTGGAGTTGTTAAATAATTCTAGGCAATACATGACTAAGGGGTTGTTTATAGACATCGACAATGATTGTTTCTATACAGACGGAAACATTTTTATCTCAACGTCTTCAGGTGAAACAAAAGGTATCGATGATTTTGATTTGACCTGTCAAAATGTTTTAAAAGATTTCTTTTCTACATTTAATTGGCAAAGTATTTCTTTAAAAAATACTGGAGGCACGCAATCGACAAATATAATTCAAGGAATTGAAACACAAAAAGTCCTTTTAAATTTACCTCGTTATTACCAAGGAAATAACCCGATTTGCTGGGCAGCAGCAGCTTGGACGGTTGGGTCATATCTTACAAAATCCTCAACTCCTTCGCCAGAGGAAATAGCTAAAGATATGAAAGGAACATTAGAGGCTCCCGGATGGCCGATAGATGAAATTGCTGCGATGAATAAGTTTTTTTATAGGCAGACGAATTTTAGAGTTGATGGCATTAATGTTGCTAATATACCTATCGATAAATTTAAACAGCATATTGATTTGGGGTTTCCTTGTATTATTAGACTTTCGCCGTCCATTATTGATGAGTTACAAGATGGACTGAATATATTTGCTTTTGGACATAGCGTTGCCGCATGTGGATATTTATACGGAGACGGAATCGAGTCAATTTATGTACAGGATACTGCCTTTAATCGAATTAATATTTTAACACCAGGACCATTGGGTTTCTTTAGATATAGCGAAGAGGGGATGGGTGTTCTTGATTTAACTAGTGTAAATCTTTTAAATGGATATCAAAGCCCTGATGATGGTACGACGTGGTATCAATTTGTTAATGGTGATGCAAAAAAGTGTATTGGGTGGGAGGGTATTTTAGGACAATATTACTTTTTTAGCAATGAAAGTCATCTTCAAAGAGGTTGGCTTCATGAATCAAAGGGTTGGTATTATCTAGCGCCTACTGGAGTTATGCAAAAAGGCTGGGTATTTGTTGATGGAAAATGGTATTTCCTTCAAGATAATGGCCTTATGGCTTACTCTCAATGGTTTAAATGGAATGGTGTTTGGTATTACCTCAACAGCGATGGATCTGCTCAAACAGGTTGGAAAGAAATAGAAGGTAACTATTATTTCTTTAATGACTCAGCGAAAATGCAAACAGGCTGGGTTAATGATAGAGGTTATTGGTATTATCTTGATTCCTCAGGAAAGATGCTTACCGGTTTTCAAACAATAGGTGGATACAAATATTATTTTGCTGATAATGGTTATATGGTTACAGGCTGGTTTAGAGTAGGCTACCCTTGGTATTATGCAGATTCTAATGGCGTTATACAAACAGGATGGCAATATATAAAGGGAGAATGGTATTACTTCAATTATACAGGCACAATGCATATAGGCAGGCTTATAGACGGTGGTTATATATTCCATTTAGATGAATCTTCTGGCGCTATGCAAATTGGATGGTTTGCAACGCTTGAAGGCAAGTTCTTCTTTAGAACTGAGAAAAATGTTCCTTACGGTGGACCTAAGGGTTCAATGATAGTTGGACAAAAGGCAAGAATAGATGGTGTTGTGTATGAATTTGATCAAAAAGGCATTGCAAGAAAAGTCTTAAATCCAAATATTGTTCCCGTGTCAGTACCAACCACAGACTTAAGTGAGGTGACTGATGATGCAGCGTAGAAAAAGGTTTGTAAAAGGTCTGTCATTATTGGTAGTTCTTGTTGTTTGCGGTTTGCTGATAAATAACTGGTTTTTTAAGTTGAATACTATGAGGCTGCCAGAATTAAAAAAGCAAGCAGCTCAGTATGTTGTGCAACAATACGAGAATAAGAAAAATGGTCTTAAGTCTGATTTTGGATCCGCAGAAAATATTGACTTAGAGACCGCTACTATCTCTGGTCCGTTTTTAGGAGTCAGTCAAGCTAACCAACTTATATTGAATATAAAATTATATTGGGTAATAAGCTCTCAAGAAAAGGTTGTTGGAACAGTTGAGCAAGATTTAGGACTATTCGCCATTGGGTCTAATTTTGGAACTCCAAAAATGTGGATTCAAACAAGGAACGCTGGGCTGCTACAAGAAATGCATAATAGAAATTATAGATGTCTAGTTTGGAGTATTTTTGGCGGCCTAGGGGCAAATGGAGGGCCTCCAAGCTACCGATCAGATGGTTATTATGGCCGCTATAGTCCAGCTGACGGAGATTTCGAAGTTATAAAAGAAGATGCATATCACGTATCGGAAATTATTAGCTTCCGATTAGGGGAAGAATATCTAGATTTTATGGCGAACCCTGAGCGTGTTGTAGATTTAGTTAAGTAATTTTGCGGAGTTTTTGCTGTTCTAAGACAAGAGTCAGTTCATTTTGGACTGACTCTTGTTTAATCTTCACAACATATCCGTAATTTCTAAAGGCAAACGGTAGTAAATCATCGGTAAACGGTAGTTGACAATAATTACTACTTATGTAGTTAGTTAAATATTTTATATATTAAGTAAGGTAAAATAATAGTAAAGCCCGCTAACTGCGGGCCTTCTTAGCTGCTATTAAGATTTATATGCAGTAAATAATACAACAAAACACGTTTTCATATTTTGAGCAGCCAATGAGCGAAAAATTAATACCGTTGGGCGAACTGTGTTCAGAAGAAATATCTTTTCTTCATATAGTTATGTAGATGTAAGCCACACAAGTGGCATTGGTGCCACGTTGTGGCAAGGAGAGTTTTTAGAAAGAGGCAGAAATGAGCGAGTTTATTAACCGTCCACTTTCGCGTCGCGGCTTCCTTGGTGGAGCAACTGTTGCAGCTGGCCTTGGTCTCACCGCATGCGGTGGTCAACAGCAGCAGAAAGCTGAGGCTCCATCTGGAAAGGAAGGCGGCGGCACAATTACTGCTGGTACCGCTTATTCAACCCAGAACTATGATCCATCTACTACTTCATCAGCACTTGCTCTTGGTGTTAACTGGCAGGTAGTTGAGGGTCTCTATGGTCTTAACTTCCACGACTACTCTACATTCAATGAGCTTGCTACTGCTGATCCTAAGAAGGTTGACGATTACACCTTTGAGATTACCCTCCGTGACGGCGCAAAGTTCTCTGATGGTAACGAGGTAAAGGCAGATGACGTTGTTGAGTCCTTTAACCGTTCTGCTGCTAAGGGTAGCGTCTACGTCCCAATGCTTTCCCCAATTGCTTCCGTAATTAAGAAGGATGACAAAACCGTCACCGTTAAGACCAGCATTGCTAACTTCTCCCTCCTCAAGGAGCGCCTGTCCATCGTTCGCGTTGTTCCAGCAAGCAGCTCTCAGGATGAGATGAAGAAGCAGCCAGTCGGTTCTGGTCCATGGATGTACGAGTCCATCTCTGACAACACTCTTGACCTGGTTCCAAACACTAACTACAACGGCGCAACTCCTGCTAAGGACGAGAAGCTCCACTATGACGTCCTTAAGGATCCAACCGCTCGTCTGACTGCACAGCAGGACGGAACCACCCTTGCTATGGAAATGGTCCCTGCAGACGCTGTAGACCAGCTCAAGGGCGCAGGCTGCACCGTTGACGCTGTTCAGGGCTTTGGTGTCCGCTTCGCAATGTTCAACCTTGGCAAGGCTCCTTGGGACAACGTTAAGGTTCGCCAGGCATGCCTCTATGCACTTGATACAGACAAGATGCTTGCAAACGCATTCTCTGGTCAGGCTGAGGTTGCTACCAGCTACCTTCCTTCTTCCTTTGCTAACTATCACAAGGCATCCACTGTCTATGCACACGATGTTGATAAGGCTAAGAAGCTCATTGCTGAGTCTGGCATTACTCCTGGTGATGTTGTTCTTCGTACCACCGATAACGAGCAGGTTAAGTCCATGGCAACTCAGGTCAAGAACGACCTTGATGCACTTGGCTTTAATGTAAGCATCGTTTCCGATACATCTCCTGCAACCTATGCTGCAATCGACGCAGCTGACGGTTCCTGGGACATCCTGCTTGCACCTGGCGATCCTTCCTGCTTCGGCGCAGACGTCGACTTGCTGCTTAACTGGTGGTATGGCGATAACGTCTGGATGACTAAGCGTTGCCCATGGAAGGAGTCTGCTGAGTGGACCAAGCTTCACAACCTTATGACCAAGGCTCTTGGCCAGTCTGGTGCTGATCAGCAGTCTACTTGGAATGAGTGCTTTGACATTATCGCTGAGAACGTACCTCTGTACCCAGTTCTCTTTGCTAAGACCTTCACCGCTTCTTGGAGCGAGAAGCCAAACAGCAACGGCGTTGCTCTCAAGGGCTTCAAGGGCATCGGAACTACCGGTATGTCCTTCATTGATGTCAACACAGTTACTGCTAGCTAATTTGTTGTCGTCACGCGCTTAGCATCTCATACATTGGGGCCCGAGCGTTTTACTTATAACGCTCGGGCTCTTGTTCGCAAAATTTAGTCCTGAGATGTGCAAAGTCTCATCAAATTTTATTTGTACGGTTTGTTTTAAAGAGAGAGGGGGAGATAGTGAACAACCTATTACGTCTTATCGGACGCCGTCTTATTGCGCTGCCGATTATGGCTCTAGGCGTCACCTTTCTCGTATTCTTCCTAATGTCTTTCTCGCATGTTGATCCTGCATACAATGCCTTGGGAGAGTCTGCTTCTGAAGAAGCTATCCAGCAGTATCACATTGAGAATGGCCTTGATGACCCATGGCCTGTGAGATATGTACGCTATATCGGTGATGTTGCTCATGGAAACTTGGGTACCTACGGCACTTCTCACTATTCAGTTGCTGAAAGAATTTCAAAGGCTCTGCCAGTAACTATGCAGTTGACCTTTATGGGTCTCTTTATTGGCGCAATAGTTTCGTTTACGTTGGGCGTTATTGCGGCTCTCTATAGAGATCAATGGCCCGATCAAATCATCCGCGTATTCTCAATTGCCGGTCTTGCAACGCCATCATTCTGGTTGGCAGTTCTTTTGATTCTGGTCTTTGCGTCTACGCTTAAGCTGCTACCAGCCTCTGGAGCACTACCAGATCCTACGGTAAATCTTGGCGGCTACTTTGCTCGTATGATTATGCCGGCAATTGCACTTGCGGTTCCAATGTCTGGTCAGATGACCCGTATTGTTCGTACCGCAATGGTCGAGGAGCTGGATAAGGACTACGTCCGCACTGCTCGCGGCGCTGGTATTCCAGAGAGAATCGTCATCGCAAGAAACGTACTTCGCAACGCTCTTATTACCCCTGTAACCACGCTTGGTCTGAAGATTGGTTACCTCATGGGTGGCGCCGTTGTTATTGAGGTTATTTTTAACCTTCCTGGCATGGGTACCGCAATTCTTGAGGGCATCCAGGGTAACGAGGCAATGCTTGTTCAGGGCGTTGTTGTTGTCGTTGCACTGTCCTTCATCATCATCAACATTGTTGTTGATATGTTGTACATCTTGATTAACCCACGCATTAGGACGGTGTAGTGCGATGGTACAAATGAGAAAAAAACAAGTCGAGAAGCTCGAAGAAGCTGCTGCAAAGGGTTCAACCTTTGGTGGCTTTAAGAAGATGAAGACAGCTTCCAAGATTGCTCTTGTCATTCTTGTCTTTGTTGTTCTTGCTTCTGTCTTTGCAAACTTTATTGCTCCACATAACCCACTTGAGATTTTTAACGCTCGTCAGGCTCCAGGCAATGGATTCATTTTTGGTACTGACGATAAGGGCCGCGATATTCTTTCTCGTATGCTCCATGGTGGTCAGTATTCACTGGTCATTGGTTTTGGTGCTACGGGTATGGCACTACTGTGTGGCTCAATTATTGGTGCTATTGCCGCTGTTTCTAGGAAGGCTGTCTCTGAGGTCATCATGCGTGTGCTCGACATCATCATGTCGTTCCCAGGCATTGCACTTGCAGCAGTCTTTGTTTCTATTCTTGGTAACAGCGTTCCTTCAATCATCTTTGCCATTGGCTTTATGTACACGCCACAGATTGCGCGTATTGTTCGTGCAAACATCGTAAGTGAGTACGGCGAGGATTACGTAAGGGCAACCATTGTTTCTGGCGCTCGTGCACCTTGGATTTTGTGGAAGCACGTTCTTCGTAACTGCATTGCTCCCATCATGGTCTTTACCGTTACGCTGGTAGCAGACGCAATTATCTTTGAGGCATCTTTGACCTTCATCGGTGCAGGTATTGCAGAGCCAACTCCAACATGGGGTAATATTCTGGCTGATGCTCGTGCTGGCGTTCTTGCTGGTCGCTGGTGGCAGGCATTCTTCCCAGGTCTAGCTATTATGATGACCTGCCTGGCACTGAACATCCTCTCCGAGGGTCTTACTGATGCTATGGCAGCAGCGCCTGGCGCTCCTGTAGATACAGAGAACTCTGACTCCAGGCGTGCAGATGACATTCTTGCATCTGATCCAGTTCGCGCGTATGCAGAGCAGGCAGAGTCCCTTGAGCGCAGACTTAATGCACTCAAGGAGGTTGAGCTGTCCAGAACAGACAGACGTAAGCCAGACTTTGATGTTGCACCATTGCTCAGTGTTAAAGATCTTTGCATCAGCTTTGAGTCTCACGGAGACGTCAAGGTTGTAGACCACGTAAGCTTTGATGTTCGTCCTGGTCAGTGCATGGCACTGGTTGGCGAGTCTGGCTGCGGCAAGTCAATTACCACCAAGGTCATCATGGGTCTGACTGATCCAAAGGAAACCATTACTGGTCAGGTTCTCTACAAAGACCAAGACCTCCTGAAGCTCTCCAAAGAAGAGCACCGCAAGCTGCTTGGTCACGAGCTTGCAATGGTGTACCAGGATGCTCTGTCTTCGCTGAACCCTTCCATGCTTATCTCTTCTCAGATGAAGCAGCTTACCAGCAGGGGAGGCACTCGTTCTGCTGAGGAGCTTCTAGAGCTTGTAGGCCTAGATCCAAAGCGTACGCTCGAGTCTTATCCACATGAGCTTTCTGGTGGTCAGCGTCAGCGTGTTCTGATTGCTATGGCATTAACTCGCGATCCTTCACTGGTTATCTGCGACGAGCCAACAACCGCTCTGGACGTTACTGTTCAGAAGCAGGTCATCAAGCTCTTGAATGACCTCCAGCGTCGTCTTGGCTTCGCAATGATCTTTGTTAGCCACGACCTTGCACTTGTTGCAGAGGTTGCTTCTGAGATTACCGTTATGTACGCAGGTCAGGTTATTGAGCAGGCAGCTACTACTGAGCTTCTGACCAATCCTGTTCACGAGTACACCCGCGGTCTTCTCGGCTCTGTTCTTTCCATTGAGGAAGGCGCACAGGATGGTACTAGGCTTCACCAGGTACCAGGTTCTGTTCCTTCTCCAGAGGACTTCCCAACAGGCGATAGGTTTGCTCCTCGTTCAAGCCACCCAGATCTGGGTCTTGAGGTTCACCCTGTTATCAAGGAGATTCCTGGTAAGCACCATCGTTTCTCCGAGCTGCCTGATGAGTATCTGAAGGAGCATGGTCTTGTGCCTTACCTTGAGCGTTCTCAAAAGGAGGTGAGGTAAATGGCTACAACATCTGAAGAACATCCAATTATCTTCCTCGATGACATTTCAGTTACGTTTAAAACACGTACGGGTTCAATCTTTAAGCCTAATAAGGTTCACGCAGTACAGAATGTTTCTCTCAAGCTTATGCCTGGTGAGACCATTGGTATTGTTGGTGAGTCTGGCTGCGGAAAGTCCACTACTGCAAATGTCATGTGTGGCCTTCAGTCACCAACGTCCGGTCATGTGTACTTCAAGGGAATGGATGTTACCAAGCGTACTCCAGAGCTCAGGAAGCAGATTGGCCGCGTTGTCTCTGTTGTCTTCCAGGATCCAGCAACTGCTCTTAACCCTCGTATGATTGTTAAAGACCAGCTCATGGATCCACTGCTCGTACATAAGGTAGGAACAGAGGCGGAGCGAGAAGCCCGTATTAATGAGCTTGTCGGTCTGGTAGGACTTCCACATTCCGCACTTCGCGCCCTTCCTGGTCAGCTCTCTGGTGGTCAGCGTCAGCGTGTTGCAATTGCACGTGCGCTTTCTCTGAACCCATCGGCAATCATTGCTGACGAGCCTACGTCCGCACTGGACGTTTCTGTTCGCGCACAGATCTTGAACCTGCTCACCGACCTCAAGTCTGAGTTGGGTCTCTCGATGATTTTTATTTCGCACGATATTCAGACTGTCCGCTATGTTTCTGACCGCATCATTGTTATGAATCACGGCCGGATCATGGAAGATGGTCCTGCTAAGCAGGTCTTTGAGCATCCAACAGACCCTTACACTAAGACGCTTTTGGGTGCTGCACCATCTTTGCTTCATCCTAAACTGGGTGAGTAGCGCTTACGTTTTTGTTTGACTAGAGCGCAGCTTAGGCTGCGCTCTTTTAGCTTGTTAGGTGGATCAATGCACCAAGAAACGCTTGAGCTTGCAGAATTGAAGGCAGCTCATGCTTTGACGCCCTATCCTTCGGATTTTGAGGCGTTTTGGAAGGCACGCATGGAGGAAGCAGACAACGCCCCTCTAAGCTGGCAGATTGTTCCTTCAACAGAGGTCACGTCAACTGCTTCAGCTCACTTTTTTGATCTTACATTTGTAGGCATTGATGGCGCGGAAATCTACGCAAAGTACCTGCGACCACAGACAGTCTCAGGCGTACAAACTCCGCTTGTTTTACAGTTTCATGGCTATCCAGGATCTTCTCGCAGTTGGTTTGAGCAGAGCTCATTTTTGGGCTTGGGCTGCTCGCTGATTGCGCTCGATAATCCTGGGCAGGGTGGCCGTAGTTTGGATGGAAGCTCGTACAAGAGCACTACCGTCTCTGGTCACTTGGTGCTCGGACTAGATGGACCTGTAGAGGACCTTTACTTTGTTCATCTGTATCAGAACATTCGCTTGCTCTGCAGAATTGTTCGCCAGCTTGAAGGAATTGATACAGATCGCGTTTTTGTAAACGGCGCCTCGCAAGGAGGCGGTATTGGTCTTGCTACCTGCGCACTCAACCAAGACCTCATCAACAGGGCAGCAATTCTTTATCCCTTCCTCACTGATTTTAGGTGTGTGTGGGAGCTTAATGCTGATGAGGTTGCCTACGAGGGAATCCGTTATTATTCCCGCTGGTTTGACGCAGACGGTTCTCGCGTTGATGAGGTCTTTGCAAAGCTTGCTTATATTGATTCAGCTAATTTTGCACGCCTGGTTACCTGTCCTGTGCTTTTTGGCACCGGACTTGATGATCCGGTAGTTCCTCCAGAGGCTCAGTTTGCGGCTTACAATGCCTTGACCTGCCCAAAGAGACATCTTCTTTATCCCGGATATGCGCATGAAGAGATTGGCGATTTTGACGATAAGATCATTGATTTCTTCTGCTCAGACAAGGGAGAGCAAGCTCTTGAAAAGTTGGACTCGTCATTTCCTGCTCAAGCAGAAGGCGAGGTGAAAGCATGAGGGGCTTAACACAAAGGCTTGAAGATGCCCGCTTTTATCGCGGTGCGTGGCTTAGACCATCAAACTTTGAATCATTTTGGGAGACGTCGGTAACGTTTGCACAAAATGCGTACGTAGAGAGTGCGGTTGAGCTCCCGTCCACTACCCAGGCGGCAACGTTTAAGCGCATCACATTCACCTCAACTGACCAGACGCAGCTGCGTGCTCGCGTCATTCTTCCAGCGACTGCAGGAGCAGCAGGGGCTCTATCTGCGACAACAGGATCTTTGCCCGCTGCAACAGACTTGCCTGCAGTGGTGCTCTTCTCCGATCTTGGTCGGGGAGTGCGTAGCTGGCTGCACCTATTGCGTTTCTCGGCGCTTGGCATGCCCGTTATAGCCCTAGAGGCTCGGCCATGCGAAGCGTCACTCAAAGACGCCTGGAGGGGAGCATTGACCGCAGAAGAGCTTGCCCATGCGCTCATCAACCCAAATGACGCCGCATCCTCCACGCTCAAGCAGCTCATCGATGACGCACTGGTAACTACCGCGGTTGCATCGCGTTTCCTTGGGCGCACAACCGTCACCTGGGGAGAAGGCCTAGGCGGCTCGCAAGCATTGTTCGCAACCGCTCTTCTGCCCAAGGCAGTGAGCGCTACCATGGCGCTGAACCCGCTCTTTGCCGACAACGCAACAACCCTACGTACGGTTGTCGGGTGCGGAGACACTCCGCAGTCAGATGTAGCTATCGACGCGGTCGGTCTTCTCGACAGCGCGTGCGCGGCAGAGCTGGTGCGTGTGCCTGCGCTTATTGGCACGGCTTTGCTGGACCAAAGCGCTCCCACTGAGGGAACGTTTGCGCTGTATAACCGTTTGGCGGGACGAAAAGATATATGTGTGTATCCTAAGTTTGGCCATGAGCGCATCAATCAGTTTGAGAACGAGCAAATCAACTATCTCTGCGAGGTTATATCAGGGCTTTGTCATAACTAAGCGGACTATAATTACGTAGGTTCTTTGAAGTTGCTTTTGATCAATGCTTTGGTCGGCTACTTCAGTACATTGTTGTATGAAACCAGTTGGATTTTCCAACGTGTGAAAGGATAAAGCATGTCCAGTAACGTACCATTTAGCGGTGTTGTTCCACCAGTTGTAACCCCAGATACTCCAGACCATCAGCTTGATGTTGTGTCGTTTGAGCGCTCCATTAATCGTCTCATTGAAGCTGGCGTGGATGGTTTGTTCTTCCTTGGCTCTTCTGGTGAGGTTGTTTTTGCAACTGATGAGCGTCGCGATCAGATTGTTCGCGAGGCTGTTCGCATTGTTGACCACCGTGTTCCGGTCCTTGTGGGCATCATTGATACCGAGACCGAGCGCGTCTTGGAGCACGGTCGCCGTGCCCTTGCACTAGGCGCAGATGCTCTTGTAGCAACCGCTCCTTTCTACGCACTTGGCGGCCCAGCTGATGTTGAGGAGCACTTCCGCATTCTCCACCAGGAGCTGGATGCACCTCTGTTTGCGTATGACATTCCTGTCTGCGTTCACACTAAACTTCCTTGGAAGATGCTTGCACGTCTTGGCGCAGAGGGTGTTCTTGCAGGTGTTAAGGACTCTTCTGGCGATGACGTCTCCTTCAGGTATCTTGTTCAGGAGAACGAGAAGAACGGTCATCCTCTGACCCTTCTGACCGGCCATGAGATTGTTGTTGACGGCGCCCTTCTCTCTGGTGCAGACGGTTCTGTTCCAGGTCTTGCTAATGTTGAGCCAGAGGGCTACGTCCGCATGTGGAAGGCAGCTCAGGAAGGTAACTGGGCAGAGGTCAAGCGTGAGCAGGATCGCCTCAACGAGATTTCCCACATCTTTGATGTCACTACAGGCGTTCAGGGCTATGGCGCTGGCGTTGGTGCATTCAAGTGTGCCCTTAACCTCATGGGTATCTTTGATTCTGATCAGATGCCTCGTCCTGTTAAGCCACTTGATGGCCAGAACCGTGAGGCAATCAAGCAGGTTCTTATTGCAAACGGCCTTCTCTAAAACAAGAGGGGACACCATGGACTCTAAGTCTTTTTCTCCAACACATGTTTGTGCCGTTGATATTGGCGGCACAAAAATTGCCTGCGGCATAGTCACCCTTAACGGTACTGGCGCTCCAAACGTCCAGTCCGTAAAGAAGGTCCCAACTAACGCAAAAGAGGGTGGCAAGCAGGTTCTTGCCACCGTTCTCCAGGCAATTAGAGAGGCACTTGCTCGTGCAGAAGAGCTGGACCTTATCATCTCTGGCGTGGGTATTTCTTCTGCTGGTGTTGTTGACCCTCGTACGGGCGACATCACCTACGCAAATGAGCTTATGCCAGGCTGGGGTGGAACCGCTCTTGGCTCAGCAGTTACCAGCGAGTTTGGCCTTCCCTGCAGTGTCCTTAATGACGTTCACGCTCACGCTCTGGGTGAGGCTCGCCATGGTGCTGGCCACGGCAAAGATAGCGTTCTTACGGTGGCAGTAGGCACCGGCATTGGTGGTGCCTTTGTAAACCATGGTATTTTGATGCTGGGCGCTCACGATGAGGCTGGCCACATTGGTCACGTTGCAACTCCAGCAGCTGCAGGCGTTGATTGTCCTTGTGGTGGAACTTCTCACCTTGAGCCTGTTTCTGCAGGTCCTGGCATTATTCGCGAGTACGTCCGCCTTGGCGGCTCCGATACGCTTGAAGACGGCTCCGCTCTTGATGGCGCAGAGATTGACCGCAGAGCCCTTGCTGGCGAGAAGATCGCGCAGGCTGCAGAGGAGCGCTCGGGCCGCGCACTTGGCGAGGTTCTGGGTAGCATGTGCAACATGCTTGACCCTTCTGTCATCATTCTGTCTGGTTCCGTTGCAGAGTGTGGCAAGTACTGGCACGAGGCGCTTGCATCTGCATTTAAGCTGCAGGCAATGCCTCCCGTTCAGGCAACGCTCATTGTGAAGGGCACGCTTGGTGGAGAAGCTCCTCTTATTGGAGCTGCAGAAAACCTTGTTCTACCTGGCTATTTAGAGACACGTCTTTAGGCAGAAGCATGTCAGCAGGCAAATTGCTTGCTGACCAGACACGCCGCAAAGACACACATCTTTAATGTACGTACATTCTTGTGAGGAGAATACCGTGGCATATTCAGAGCTTGTCGAGTCACTTAAAGGAAAACTCATCGTCAGCGTCCAGGCGTATCCTGGTGAGCCTATGAGGCATCCAGAGACCATGGCTCAGATTGCTCGCGCTTGTGAGCTTGGCGGCGCTGCAGCTATTAGGTGCCAGGGTTTGTCTGATATCTCTGCTATTAAAGGCAGGGTTGAAATTCCTGTTATTGGCCTCTGGAAAGAGGGTCATGAAGGCGTCTACATTACTCCTACGCTTCGTCATGCGCGTGCTTGTATTCACGCTGGCGCAGATGTTGTTGCCCTGGATGCAACAGACCGTCCAAGGCCAGATGGTAGAACCTTTGAAGAGACTGTTGCAACTCTGCGTGCAGAGTCTGACGTGCTGATTATGGCTGACTGCATGACTATGGATGACATCCGTCGCGCTGTTGCCGCTGGTTGTGACCTTGTTTCAACCACACTTTCTCACAACAAGGCCGCTATTGATACAACGCTTGATGATGGCCCTGATATTGCCCTTCTCCAGCAGGCAACTACTGAATTCCCAGGTATTGCCATTATTTGCGAGGGCCACGTCCACACACCACAAAACGCAAAAGATGCTCTTGATGCAGGCGCTTGGGCGGTTGTTTCAGGTACAGCCATTACACATCCAACTTCAATTACCTCTTGGTTTGCTGCAGCACTTGAGGATTAACGCTTGGAGCGGTAAGGTTTTCTCGTCACGTATGTAAGGAGCGCCTGTGAAGAAAAACGATCCCACACCTTCAGTTATTCCCGACATTGTCATTATTACGGGTATGTCTGGATCGGGTCGCACGCAGGCGCTTCATGTGTTTGAGGACATGGGTTATTTCTGTATTGATAACCTGCCACCAGCTCTTATTTTGCAGCTTTCTAACCTTGTGGGCATTAATACGGGTGTTGGTCGCCACTTGGCTGTTACCTGCGATTTGCGCTCACAAGGTCTTTTTGATGACATCTCTGAGGCGCTAAAGTCTCTTGCTGACCATGAGCTTACGTACAAGATTGTCTATTTGGACTCCTCAGACGAAGTACTTATGCGTCGCTATAGCGAGAATCGCCGTCGTCATCCTTTAGCGCAGGAGGGAGAAAATCTCTCATCTGCAATTTCTAAGGAGCGCGCACAGCTTCAAGACATAAAAGCGCTGGCAGATGTGGTCCTAGATACCTCGTCTATGCGTACTAATACGCTCAAGAGTCGTCTTCGTCGCGCATTTTCAGAGCTTGCTGAACAGCAGCTTATGGATGTTAGCGTGTTTTCCTTTGGCTTCAAAAATGGTTTGCCCGTTGAGGCTGACCTTATGATTGACGTGCGATTCCTGCCTAATCCTTACTATGATCCAGAGCTCAGACCGCTTACCGGTCTTGATGAGCCAGTAGCTCAGTTTGTCCTTCAGCATGGCACTACTAAGAAATTCCTTAAGTCTTGGTTTGAGTTGCTAGATGTGGTTATGCCTGGTTACGTGCAGGAAGGCAAGAGTTTGCTTTCTATTGCGGTAGGTTGCACGGGTGGCCAGCATAGAAGCGTTGCAATCGCTCGTGCTACGGCAGAGCATCTTAACAGCCAGGGCTATCGCGTAACGCTTTTCCATCGCGATCTTGATGCGGCTCAGAAGAAGTCTCAGCAGGCTGAGTAGAAGTTAGTCTGTCATGTCCTATACTGCCTTGGTAAAAAATGAGCTGGTCAGCGTACCAGAAATTCAGACGGACTGTGAATTAGCCCAGCTTTCTGCGCTTATTCGTGTTTCAGGCACGTTATCGATGCACGGTCCTGGTAAATTTGCCGTTCGCATTGTTACCGAGACAGGCACGGTTGCCCGAACAGTTATTAGTTCTTCTCGCCGTCTGTTTGATCTGGGTACTTCCGTTGAGTATCGTCGCTCTATCATGCATAAAAAACGCAACTATTTGCTTGAGATTTCTAACCAGGATTCACTTGCAGAAGCACTTTCCGCTCTTGGCATTTATATACCGGGAGAAGGCCTGGTAAGTGGCATTCCAAAGAGCGTTATTCGCACCAAGCAGGCGCAGCGAGCTTTTTTGCGCGGAGCGTTTATGGCGGGCGGATTTTTGGCCGATCCCTTAAAAGATTTTCACTTAGAGATTGCTGTCTCGGGAGAAAGATTTGCCACTGAGCTGGTAAAACTTATGGGATCCATTGGTGTCAAGGCGCGGCTTAATCATCGTAATCGCCATACCAATGCGCTCATGCGAACCAGAGAAATTTATGCTGTCTACCTTAAGAGCTCTGACGACATCATCAAGTTTTTGCGAGAGATTGGTGCGCCCACTATGGCGCGCGCTATCGCGTTTACCCGCGTGCAAAAGCATTATCGCAACAACGTCAACCGAGTCGTTAACGCAGAAATGGCAAATCAAACACGCTCTTCAAATGCAGCGGCAGACCAGTTAGCGCTCATAGAAAAGGCCGAGAAACTCGTTGGACTCAGAGCTCTGCCGCCAGCGGTCAGAGATTTTTGTCTTGCACGAAAAGATAATCCTGAGCTGTCATTATCAGCGCTGGGGGAGTCGTTTGTACCACCCGTATCCAAGTCCGCCATGTATCACCGACTGCTTCGTTTGGAAAAAATCGTTCAGGATTTAGAAAAAGATGCATAAGTTATCGGCGAGTGCGGTAAAATACTCGGTGTACGGTTTAAATGTTAATGAATCCGGAGAATGGCTCTGGGTCACCGAAAGGAGCATTACGTATGGCAGTAAAGGTTGCTATTAACGGTTTTGGCCGCATTGGTCGCCTTGCATTTAGGCAGATGTTTGGTCACGAGGGTTCCGAGATTGTTGCAATCAACGACCTTACTTCTCCAGAGATGCTTGCATATCTTCTGAAGTATGACTCTACTCAGGGCAACTATTCCCGCGATCACAAGGTAGAGGCAACTGACCACTCCATCATCGTTGACGGTCACGAGATTGTTATTTACAAGGAGGCAGACGCTAACAACCTGCCTTGGGGCGATCTCAACGTTGACGTTGTTCTTGAGTGCACCGGTTTCTACACTTCTAAGGACAAGGCACAGGCTCACATCAACGCTGGTGCTAAGAAGGTTGTCATTTCTGCTCCTGCAGGCAATGACCTTCCAACCGTTGTCTTCAACGTTAACCACGAGACCCTCACTGCAGATGACAACATCATCTCCGCAGCTTCCTGCACCACCAACTGCCTTGCTCCTATGGCAAAGGGTCTTAACGACTTCGCAACTATCAAGTCCGGTATCATGACCACCATTCACGCTTACACTGGTGACCAGATGATTCTCGACGGCCCACAGCGCAAGGGTAACTTCCGTCGTTCCCGTGCTGGTGCAGAGAACATCGTTCCTAACTCCACCGGTGCTGCTAAGGCTATTGGCCTTGTTCTTCCTGAGCTCAACGGCAAGCTCATTGGTGCTGCTCAGCGCGTTCCTACGCCAACTGGCTCCCTCACCAACCTCTATGCTGTTGTTGACAAGAAGGTCACCGTTGACGAGGTCAACGCTGCAATGAAGGCATATGCAGAGACCATCCCAGAGACCTTTGGTTACAACGAGGATGACATCGTTTCCCGCGACATCGTCGGCGAGACCCACGGCTCCATCTTCGACGCAACTCAGACCATGTGCTCTGACCTTGGCGATGGCACCACTCTTGTTCAGGTCACCTCTTGGTACGACAACGAGAACTCCTACACTTCTCAGATGGTCCGCACCATCAAGTACTTCGAGAAGTTCGTTGCTTAAGTTCTAGTTACATAGACGCCTTGGGCGCGGTCGCAGCATCTGCCGCGATCGCGCCTTCTTTTGTTGGAAACGTATTTAAAGGAGTGACATGGCTTTTACAAAGAAGACTGTCCGCGATGCAGATGTTGACGGTAAGCGCGTTCTTATGCGCGTTGACTTCAACGTGCCTCTGAAGGACGGCGTTGTTACTGACGACACCCGCGTTCGCGCTGCACTTCCAACCATCCAGTATCTTCTCGACCACAACGCAAAGGTCATCCTGATGAGCCACCTTGGCCGTCCAGATGGCACCGGCTTCCAGCCAGAGCTTTCCCTGCGCCCAGCTGCAGAGAAGCTTGCTGAGCTTCTTGGCCGCGAGGTTAAGTTTGTTGAGGATACCTATGGCGAGAAGGCCCGTGAGGCTGTAGACGCACTCAAGGACGGCGAGGTTCTTGTCCTTGAGAACGTCCGTTTTGACAAGCGTGAGAAGAAGAACGATCCAGAGATTGCAAAGACCCTTGCATCTTATGGTGACATTTTTGTTCTTGATGCATTTGGTACCGCTCACCGTGCACAGGGCTCCGTTGTGGGACCAGCAGCTTACCTTCCTGCATACGCTGGCTTCCTGCTTGAGAAAGAGGTTGACACTCTTACCTCTATCTTCTCTAACCCAGAGCGTCCACTTGTAGCTATTGTTGGTGGCTCCAAGGTTTCTTCTAAGATTGGTGTTCTTGATCACCTTATCGACTCCGCTGATACCCTTATCATCGGTGGCGGTATGGCTTACACCTTCTTCCTGGCAAAGGGTTATACCGTTGGTACTTCTCTTCAGGAGCCAGACTGGATTGAGCGCGCAGGTGAGATGCTCAAGAAGGCAGAGGAGAAGGGCGTTAAGATTCTGCTTCCTGTTGACAACGTTGTTACCGATCACTTTGGTGAGGACGCTGTTGGTGAGGTAGTTCCTTCCGATCAGATTCCTGCAGACCGCATGGGTATGGACATTGGTCCTAAGACTGTTGAGCTTTACTCCGAGGCAATCAAGGGCGCAAAGACTGTTTTCTGGAATGGTCCTATGGGCGTCTTTGAGTTTGACCAGTTTGCAAAGGGCACCGAGGCTATTGCTCGCGCTGTTGCAGATGCTGATTGCACCTCCATCATCGGCGGCGGCGATTCCGTTGCAGCAGTTAACAAGTTCCACCTTGCTGACAAGATGAGCTGGATCTCCACTGGTGGCGGCGCTTCCATGGAGCTCGTTGAGGGTAAGGCACTTCCAGGAGTGGAGGCGCTTCTCGATGCGTAATCGTATGATCGCAGGTAACTGGAAGATGAACGAGACTTTCGCTGAGGGCGTTGAGCTTGCTCAGGGAATTGTTGATCAGCTTGCTTCCGGTACCGGAAACGTTGATGTTGTTATTGCTCCACCTCTTGTAGACCTTAAGGGCGTCTCTGAGGTTCTTGCCCAGGGCAACTCTTCTGTTGCTCTCTCTGCACAGAATGTGTACTGGGAGGAGTCTGGTGCATTTACTGGTGAGACCTCTCCAGCAATGCTGACTTCTGTTGGTGCAACTTACTGCATTATTGGTCATTCCGAGCGTCGTGGCTACTTTGGCGAGACCGACGAGGACATTAACCGCAAGGCAAAGGCACTGATGGCTCATGACATCGTTCCTATTTCTTGCTGCGGTGAGTCTCTTGAGGTTCGTAACGCCGGCACTCACGTTCAGTTTGTTGTTGACCAGATTAAGGCAGATACCAAGGGTCTAGAGATTACAGATCCTTCCAAGTACGTTATTGCTTATGAGCCAATCTGGGCAATTGGTACTGGTATGACTGCAACTGCTGATGACGCACAGGAAGTCTGCGGCGCAATCCGTAAGACCCTGGTAGAGATCTTTGGTGCAGAAATTGCAGACGGTATCCGTATTCTTTACGGTGGTTCTGCAAAGCCAGAGAACGTTGGCGGCTTCCTCGAGAAAGAGGACGTCGACGGCGCACTTGTTGGTGGCGCATCTCTCAAGGCTGATTCCTTCGTTGCAATGGTAAAGAGCGCAATGAACTAAACTGTGGCAAAGCTCCTTACTCCGGTTAGGCGCTTGGCTCATCTGTTAAGTTCTTGTTTGTTTTGCAACTTGGCACACGTCATTCCCAAAGGGGAGTGGCGTGTGCTATTCTTTTCTCTTGTACGTAAAAATAACTAGGGCTGGATCTTCTCGCCAGCAAGAGGGGGAACCTCGTGGGCGTTCTAAATACAATTCTTTTAGTGCTGTTTGTACTTTCTGGCATTTTGACGGTGCTGCTTGTTTTGGCACACTCCGGAAAGGGCACCGGCGTTTCTGACATGATTGCTGCATCTATGTATAACGCAAGCGCTGGTTCAGGCATTATGGAGAAGAACCTTGATCGCCTTACCATCATCACTACAACCATCTTCCTGGTTTGCGCTATTGTGATGGCTCTCACATTCCCTGTTGGCACTATTGGCTAAGCAGCTCTTTTTACCTTTGAATCATCTGCCGAGAAACCCAGGTTTCTCGGCATTTTTTATTTGTAGCCTGCGGAGTACAGGAAAACTTGCTGATAGAAACGCCGGCAAAAAAGCCGGACGCAACAGATAGAAGTTATCTTTTACTTCTTAACAGAATTTTCAATAACGTTTCTCATATGTAAACAAATTTGATTGTGACCTGTACGCTGGAGTCAAACAGTCATTATATGTGGATACGTTTTACTGGGATTGGTATGCATAATCTTGCTTATCTAAGAGATATTTTTTGGGTTAAGCAGCTTATCCATGGTAAAATTACACTTTGCTGTGTATTCACGGCATGTTTGTTGTAGGAATGCTAGGTTGCCATACCGAGAAAACCTCGCTTATCAGGTGGATAAGCGCAAGGCGGTGAGGAGAGTCAATGGCACGGTTTGTTTGGTACGTTACAAAGAGGATTTTGAGCTACATTGTGATGATTTTTGTTGCAACTTCGCTCACGTTCTTCCTCGCATCATCGTTTATGAATCCACGCTCCAACTTTGAGCAGCGTACTCCACGTCCTCCACAGGAGTCTATTGAGGAAAACCTGTATAGGACCAATCTGAATGATAAGACCCCAGTTATTGAGCGTTATCAGGTCTGGATTACCAATCTGCTTACCAAGTTTGACTTTGGTATGACCCCAACTGGCGATAACGTTAACCGAGAGATGAGCTCAAAGTTCATGGCTTCTATTCTGCTCATGACTCCAGCAACTATTTTGTCTGTTGTTATTGGCGTCAGCTTGGGTGTTTATACCGCTCAGCGCCAGTATCAGTGGCAGGATCGTTTCTTAAGTGGCGTTGCTTCGATTCTTCTGGTTATTCCAACTGTTGTTATGGCAATCTTGATTGTTTTTGCGGCAATTGAGATTAACGCACGTGCCGGTACTCGTATTTTCTACGTAACCGATCTTTCTAGTGGAGATACCGGAAACTTCTTCACTTGGCTCATTGACTTCCTCCAGCACATTATTCTTCCAACCATTGTTCTTACTATCGTAAGCTCCGTTGGTTACCACCTATCTCAGCGTACGTACCTGCTTGACGAGATGCACGCAGACTACGTTCGTACTGCTCGCGCCAAAGGCCTCACTCGTAAGAAGGCAATTCGTAAGCACGCTCTTCGCGTCTCTTTGATTCCAACTGCTGTTTCAGTTGCTTTCTCTCTTGCAGGTATCTTTACCGGTGCTGTTATGACCGAGAAGGTCTTTGCAATTCACGGTCTTGGTGAGTACTTCATTAACTGTATTAACAACAACAATATTCACGGTGCAGTTGCAGTTGCAGCTTTCTCTGGCGCAATGACTCTTGTTGGCGCTCTTCTGGCTGACCTCTTTGCTGCTGCTCTTGATCCACGAATTAAGATGAGCTAAGGAGGCGGACATGTCTAAAGAAGAGCTTCAGAATAAAGACGAGAAAAACGTCTCCATTGATGCAGGTCTTACTAATGCAGAGCGTGAGCTTCAGGCAGATGCTAAGTCTGACAACAAAGAAGTTAAAAGAATTAGCTATGCTGGTCTGATTGCAAGGCGTTTCTTCCGCCAGCGTTCTGCAGTAATCGGTTTGATTATTCTTGGAATTATGGTTCTTATTGCAGTTTTTGGACCATATGCCACCCCATTTAATTACACAGATGCTGACTTTACTGCAATTAACATGGCTCCTAATGCAAAGCATTGGTTTGGTACTGATGGTGCTGGTATTGACCTGTATGCCTGTGTTGTCCACGGCCTTGGCCGTTCTTTGACCATTGGTATCAGCTACGCAATTTTGACTACTATCATTTCTGCAATTATTGGTACTGCCATTGCTTATGTCCGCGGCATTCCAGAGAAGATTGGTATGTGGCTTCTTGATATGCTCATGGTCATCCCTAGCTTCTTGCTGGTTGCTATGATTGTTCGCGCATCAGGCGGTGAGTCTGGTTGGCTCATGCTTATCTTTGGTTTAACTGCTTTTGGTTGGATTGGTCGTGCACGTACTATCCGCACCATGGCTCTGTCTTTGCGTGAGAGAGATTACGTCAAGGCCGCTAAGTACATGGGTGTGCCACCATTTACCATCATTATTCGTCACCTTATTCCAAACCTTGGCTCAATTCTTATTATTGATTTGGTCTTGGCTGTTATTGGTGGCATTAACTCTGAGACTGCCTTCAGCTTCTTGGGTCTTGGTATCAAGGCACCAGATACCTCTCTTGGTTATCTCTTGAGTGCTGGTTCTTCTGCAATGCTTACTACTCCATGGATGATTCTGATTCCATCGGCATTTCTGATTGTTGTTTGTGTTGGCCTGCAGCTCATCGGCGACGGCCTTCGCGATGCCTTTGACCCTTATTCACGCGCTGCTGGTAGCGTTAAAGATCAGGAAGAGGATTCTTCCAAGGATGACGCTCAGCTCGGTGATCTTGAGGGAAGCATCGTTTCTGAAGAAACTACGGAGCGTGCATAATGTCTGACACTACTACTACTTCAACAAAGCAGGGAAGTGTAGAGATGGATGATGTCCTTCGCTACGAGCTGCTTGAATCAAACGGTCCAAAGGGTGCTCCAACAGGAGATCCAGTTCTTTCCGTTCGTGATCTCAAGGTATCCTTTAATACTGAGGCTGGTCGTGTAGACGCAGTTCGCGGTGTTAACTTTGACCTCTGGGGTGGCCGTACCCTTGGTATCGTAGGCGAGTCCGGCTCTGGTAAGTCAGTAACCGCCCTGTCTCTTATTGGTCTTCTTGATGACAATGCTCACGTTACTGGCTCTATTAAGCTTGGTAATGAGGAGCTCATTGGTAAGACCGATGAAGAGATGTCAAAGCTTCGTGGCACTAAGATTTCTATGATCTTCCAGGATCCACTGTCTGCTTTGACTCCAATGTTCTCTATTGGAGATCAGCTTGCAGAAGCTCTGCTTACTCATAATCCTCACATGAGCAAGGCAGACGTTCGTAAGCGTTGTATTGAGCTTCTCTCCATTGTTGGTATTACTGATCCAGAGAATCGTCTGGATTCTTTCCCACATGAGTTCTCTGGTGGTATGCGCCAGCGTGTTGTTATTGCAATTGCTATTGCAAACAACCCTGACATCATCATCGCAGACGAGCCAACCACCGCTCTTGACGTAACTATTCAGGCTCAGATTCTTGACGTCTTGAAGGTTGCACAGAAAGAGACTGGCGCAGCAGTTGTACTGATTACTCACGACCTTGGCGTTGTTGCAGGTACCGCTGATGACATTATGGTTATGTATGCAGGCCGTGGCGTAGAGCGCGCAAGTGTTGATACACTTTTTGCTGAGCCAAGGCATCCTTATACCATGGGTCTTCTGGGTGCTGTTCCAAAACCTCACCTTCAGGCAGAGCACAGGCTTGTTCCTATTAAGGGTAATCCACCATCACTTGCTGCCATTCCAACTGGTTGTCCTTTTAACCCACGTTGTCCTATGGCTACCGAGGAATGCTCCAAAAAAGAGCCAGTGCTGCTTCCTGCAAATGCTGCCGAGGGTCACTTGGCATCTTGCCACCACCTTCAGGAGATTTGCGAGAAGAACCTCACGTATGCTGAGGTGTATCCAGACTTTGAGCCAATCCTTCCAAAGTGGGTTGATGTTCCTCGTAACGAGCGTCCTGTTGTACTCAAGGTTGAGAATCTTACCAAGACTTTCCCTGTTCAGGGTAAGGGCTTTATTAGGCGCAGCAAGGGCACTATGACTGCTGTGGACCGTGCAAGCTTTGAGATCCATGAGGGAGAAACCCTTGCACTGGTTGGTGAGTCTGGTTCTGGTAAATCAACAACTCTGATGCAGATTATGGATCTGCTGAAGCCTGAGGATGGTCGTATTACGGTCCTTGGCAAAGATGTTGCTGAGCTTAAGAATGCTGCACAGCGTAGAGAGCTTCGTAAAGATCTTCAGGTTATCTTCCAGGATCCAATGAGTTCTCTGGACCCACGTATGCCTGTCTATGACGTTTTGGCTGAGCCACTTCAGGCACAGGGTTGGAACAAAGAGGATATTAATACTCGTATTGGCGAGCTTATGCGTCTGGTTGGTATCAATCCAGACTATGTTGACCGCTTCCCATCCCAGTTCTCTGGTGGTCAGCGTCAGCGTATTGCTATTGCTCGTGCTCTTGCAACAAATCCAAAGATTCTTCTGTTGGATGAGCCAATTGCATCTCTGGATGTTTCCATTCAGGCAGGTATTATTAACCTCCTTGAGGATCTTCAGGTTCAGTTGAAGATTTCTTATCTCTTTGTTGCTCACGATCTTGCTGTTATTCGTCATATTTCTGACACGGTTGCTGTTATGCACCTGGGCAAGATTGTTGAGTACGGTGAGACTGAAGACGTCTTTACTAACCCACAAGATCCTTACACTAAGGCGCTTCTCTCGGCTATTCCAATTCCTGATCCAAAGATTGAGCGTACCCGTGAGCGCATGATTTACCAGGATGGTAAGCTGGTTCCTGCTACTCACATCTCTAACGAGTAACAAAGATTCAATAAATTTTCTGAAAACCCGCACTTAAAACTAGGTGCGGGTTTTCTTTGTTACAAATAGTGAACCAGGTTGTTACGGGAATGTTTCTGCTATGGAGTATTTTCAGGCAATTTCGTATAGTTAAGTGAATATCTGTAGGCCTTTAACGAAATGGGTGATCATATGGCTGACAGTTTTTCCCGTCGTTCGTTCTTTGCTCTGACTGGTATCACCGCCGCAGGCCTTGGCCTTGCTGGTTGTGCTCCATCAAACAATCAGGGCGGCACTACCACCACTGGTACTGAGCCACAGGACGGCTCTCCTGCAAACACTCCTCTGGATCAGCTTCCACTTCCAGAGAAGGGCAAGACGTACAACAATCCTAAGTCTCGTGATGAGGTTAAGGATGGCGGTACTCTGACTCAGCCAATCAACGAGATTGGTCCACAGTGGAATTACTACCAACTTGCTGGTAATACCTCTTACATGAACATCCTTCACGGTCTTATCAACCCTCGTGACCTGTTCCTTAACAATGCTGATGGCGATAAGTTTGAGCCAAACAAGGATTACATCAAGGAATTCAAGGTAGAGGAGAAGGACGGCAAACAGGTTGCTACCCTGACCTTCACTGATCAGGCCACCTTCAACGATGGTACCGCTATTGACTGGACCGCAATTCAGACCGCATTCATCACTATGTGTGGTCAGAATAAAAAGTTTGCGGTTTCTTCAACTGATGGTTATGACAAGTATGAGTCTGTTGAGCAGGGTGATACTGCTAAGACCGCTGTTATTACCATGAAGGAGGCAGTCTATCCAATCGAGAGCATCTTGAGCTATGCTCTGCACCCAAAGCTTCAGGATCCAGACTTCTTCAACAATGGTTACAATAATGAGCCACACAACGAGCTTGGTTCTGGTCCTTATATTGTTGATTCTTTCGATGACTCTGCTGTAACCTTCAAGCCAAATCCAAAGTGGTGGGGTGACGCTCCTAAGCTTGATACCCTTGTCTACAAGCAGATGGATACCCAGGCTTCCATTAACGCATTCAAGAACGAAGAGACTGATACTACTGGTACTTCCGTCGCAGGTTCTGCTGAGCTTCTTTCTAACTTCTCCGGTCTTGGTGATAAGGCTCAGATTCGCCGTGGTCTTGGTATGTCTATTGCTGTTATCGAGCTTAACTCTACTCGCGGTGCTCTTCAGGATGTTGCAGTTCGTAAGGCATTCTGCCAGGTCGTTGACCCTGCAACTATCGTTTCCATCGTCTTCCAGGGTGTTAACTGGAAAGAGGATGCACCAGGTTCTATGCTTTGGCCTTACTGGGCAGCTGGCTATGACAACAACCTCCCAGACGATATCAAGAACCTCAAGTCTGTTGACGAGCGCAAGGCTGCTGCAAAGAAGACCCTTGAGGACGCAGGCTACAAGCTTAACGGCGATTACTATGAGAAGGACGGTCAGCAGGTAACCTTTAGCTACACTCTGTTCGGTGACGGTACTACTGTTAAGAACCGTGCTGCTGCAATCCAGAAGATGTGCAAGGATGCTGGTATTAACCTTACCCTTGATTCTCACCCATCTTCTGAGTTCTCTGATGTTCTTACCTCTGGCTCTTGGGATGTCTGCCTCTTTGGTTGGGTTGGCTCCTCAACTTCTTACAACAACGGCAATCAGCTCTATGGTTCTGAGTCTGGATCCAACTTTGGTCAGCAGGGCTCCGCAGAGACCGATGAGATGTTTGCAAAGGTTGTCTCTACCAAGGACTTTGATGAGCGCATGAAGCTCATGAATGAGGCAGAGAAGAAGATGATGCAGACTTACGCATATCTTCCTGTCTACACTGGTCCAGACTGCTACGTTGTTAAGAAGGGTCTTGCCAACTTTGGTCCATCACTCTTCCAGAGCGTACCTGCAACCATTGTTGGTTGGCAGAAGTAAGCAAGGGACAAGGCGATCTTCTCGCAAAGTTCTTTTGAGAAAAGTTTTTAATTTTTCTCACAAATGTTGCCAGAAGATGTGTTAGTATATCCCTCGCTGCAAAGCAAGTCGGAGTGGCGGAATTGGCAGACGCGCTAGCTTGAGGTGCTAGTGGCCTACTAACGGCTGTGCGGGTTCAAGTCCCGCCTCCGACACCACGAAATTTCGGCGGATCTCTTCGGAGGTCCGCCTTTTTCGTATACTTAGGCAATGTGATTTGTTTTTCCTTGCTGGTAAGGAGTGACTGTGGCAGATAACAAGCTGAGCGTAAGGCGTGTTGAGGGAGTTGTCGACGGAACCGTTGCTGCAACTCTGTCTCAGTTGCTACGGCTGACCAGCGATGCAGTCATTGTTTTTAATATGGAGGGCATAGTTCTTCTCGCCAATGAGGAGGCCGAAACCTTATTTGCTAAGGAAGACGGCACCATTGCCGGCCTGGATGTTCGCTTTTTGTTTACCCCTGCAAATCAAGAAAACTTGCAGAAGGCGTTTTCTGTAGAGTCGTTGCCGTTTGCGATTGATGGCTCCACTTCCATGGTGGCCGCTCCTGCGCAAGACGGCGCGTCGCAGGTACTGAGCGTTCGCGCAGATTATGTTGGCGCACCTACACAGGCCATTGTTTTGACGGCATCTAAGCTTCGTGACATGGCTAGCCCTATGCACGATGATGAACGAATGGTGTTGGACCTTCGCCGAGCCAACAGGAGGCTCTCAGGAGCGCTTCAGATTGTTTTGGACACGCTTGACTCGGAAGATATGGGTCAGCTTATCGAGCGCGTGTTAGAAGAGCTCTCAGAGACTGTCGAGGCCGATGGTGCACTTATCTATCTTGCTGAGCAAGACGGGCATCACCTTCATGGTGCAACAAAGTCTTTGAGAAGTGCGTCATTGGATAGAATTCCTCGCTACTTTGCATTTAACAGCTCTCTGGAGCGTTTAACATTTTATTCCGAGCACGCACTTCGCTTGCATACCATGCCTTTGAACTCAAATACGCTCAAGCAGGGAAGAGTTAAAAAGCGCAACCTTGTTAACGAAGAAACTCGTGAGGTCATAACCGTTGACGCAAGTCATTTGCCTCCGTTTACCAGTTTTCTTGTGGTTCCTGTATGGTTTGGCGGCCACATTGTTGCTTTGATCGAGGTGGGCTGGGAGCGCAAGCGCGCACTTCTGGTTGAAGACGCAAGACTTCTGGACTCCATTGCAAATTACCTCTCGGTACAGCTTGTAGGCGCGTTGTCGGCCATGAGAACACAGCGTAGAGACACGCTTCGCGAGGCATTAGCGCGCGTGCGCCAAGGATTGCTCCATAGCGCTGCAGAGGGCGAGAAGATCTCTGGTGAGCGATTACAGCAGGTTATGAGGTCGGTGGGTACCGATCTGAATGCACAGGTTTTCTCGGTAGATTGCTGTGAGGTCACAGGCAACATTACGCTCCACGCACTTGGTGCTGAGCAAGCGTTTGGCGACGCCCAGGAACGTGCGCAAGACGGCGCGCAGGTTGCAGCGGAGGCCGGCGGCGCGCAGGCCGCATCGGAGGCCGGTGGCGTGCAGGCTGCGGTGGAGGCCGGTGACGCGCAGGATAGCGGCAACCAGATTGCGCTCCCCTCAACGGTTGAGGGGCTCAAGACAGGAGAGGGCGAGGCTTCAGTCAAAGAGGTTGAGCTTGAATCTGAGCTGAGTCGCGCGCTTGCTGCACAAGGTTTGCCCTGCAAGGGAGCTGTGCTTTTCTTGGGCAAGTTTGCCGGCGAGCAGCATACCTGGCTTTTCTTGCGAGAAGAAAACGCTGAGCCCTTAAGCGACATTGAGCTTGATTTCTTGGACCGCGTGATGCTTCTGGTTCACTCGTTGGCTGTTGGTGCCGAAGAGAGCCAGCAAAATAAGCATATCTCCCAGGCTCTGCAGTCGGGCATGAAAAATGACCTGCAGAAGGTAGAAGGAATTTCTGCCGAGGGAATTTATTCGTCCGCAACCGCCGATGCGTTTGTTGGTGGCGATTTTTACAGCATGATTAAGCTGCCAGGCCGTCGCGCGTGCATTATTATGGGCGACGTTTCTGGCAAGGGTATTGAGGCAGCATCTATTTCATCTGCAGTTAAAACGGCACTTTCTGCCTATGCGTGGGAGGGAAGAACTCCCGCTCGCATGGTGGCAACGCTCAATGAATTCCTGCTGGGCTTCTCGAGGGTAGAGACGTTCGCAACGCTTTTTGTTGGCATTGTTGACCTTACAACTTCATCGCTGACCTACTGCTCCGCTGGTCATCCACCTGCGATTTTGGTGTCTGCTCAATCGGGCGACGCTGAGCTTTTGGACGTACAGTCGGGCGTTGTGGGCGCGTTTCACGACATGGAGTATAAAAACGGTACAATTCGCTTGCACGAGGGTGATATCCTGCTGCTTTACACCGACGGAACCACGGAAGCTCGTAGCCCTGAAGGCGCTTTCTTTGGCGAAACTGGCCTGAGAGACATGATTATGAACGAGGTTCCTCGTGGCTTTGATGGCCTGCTCAATAGGTTCTTGAGCACGCTTGATCGCTATACCGGCCGAAGGCTTGACGACGACGTTGCCATGGTTGCCCTGCGCTTTGACGAGCTTGGCGGCGCTGACTCTGGCAAGCTTGGCAGCGCCGACTCTGGCGAGAAGAACAACTAGACGATTTTCTCGCTAAAAAAATGCAGATATCTGAAATTCTTGTTGCTGCACGGGAACAAGAAACGTATGTATACGCAGCCAAACATAGCAGTTGTTTCAGTCAATACTGACCTTGACGTGAGGGGAGTCCCGCGCGTGAAGGCTCAGATTGAGCAGCTCATTGATAGCGGCTGCAGAAGAATTGTGCTGAATATGTCGGAGGTTTCGTACATCGACTCATGCGGCATGGGTTTTATCGTGTGCGCTGTTCGACGTATGAAGACGCTCGGCGGTCTTATGAGTCTAACCAACGTGCAACCGACGGCGTTTAAGGCCTTGGTGCGCATGGGTCTTATCGATTTCATACCAATAAGTACCTGCACCGCTAAGTCGCGCGTGACTCCGCTTGCACCGGGCACGCATCCGTCGTTTCAGACAACGTTTAGAGTTGATCCCAATAAAATGTGTGACGCTCGCTCAAGGGCTATCGCGCTGCTAAAGACACTGCCGTTTACCTCGGACCAAAAATTTGACATTGAACTTGCAGTTGGCGAGGCTATTGGCAACGCCGTTGATCACGCGTGCGAGAAGGGCGTGCTGACCACGGTTTCTGCGTATCCAGACAGGGTGGTCATTGACGTCTCGGATTGCGGTGGTGGTTTTAGCGTCTCCGATGAGGAAGAGCCTCCCGAGACCGGTCAGTTTGCCGAGCGTGGACGCGGCGTTAAGCTGATGCGCCTGCTTATGGACGCTGTGTCTATCCAGGAGAAACCTTCCGGCAACGGCACCATTGTCCGTCTGGTTAAGATGATGCGCTAGGTCGTGCGGGGTGCGTACGCAGGTTGCGAGTGATTTCAACCCGGTATCTATTTCGTGTAGATGCCGGGTTTCTTGTGCGAAAATGCTGCTAGTGGGCGGGTTTCTCGCCAGGTGGGTGTCGTGAGCTGAGTGTGAGCCTGCTGCAAGCCTGATTTTCTCGTCAAGTCTGAACGATTTGCCGGAAAAGCGCACCATATCTGAGCTATTTGCCGGTTTTTCTCGCCAAGTCTGAGCGAATTTACTCAGACATGGTGGGGCTTTCAGGCTCGCAAAATTTGGAGACAGCACCCTAGTTAGAACGTGCCTGATTTCTGCAAAGAATCTGTAACTTCTGCCTAAATAAGTAAAAGAATCGGTGGATTTGCCTGATTTTGTCAAAGAATCGGTG
>ERZ773045.127-NODE-127-length-40350-cov-6.020499_pt1 | contig 40350 bp, 29 predicted proteins | sample MGYA00580635_ERZ773045 | MGnify/ENA primary metagenome ERZ773045 (study PRJEB29015, sample SAMEA2738115) | human oral metagenome | biome: human oral; feature: human-associated habitat; material: saliva | place: China | collected 2261 ...
CATGGCTCGGGTGAAGCCGATCTGATGGCACGTCTGCGTGAGGCGATTGCAAAGCGTCCCGGTCTTTCGGTTGTCACGATCATTGCTGCGCCAACGGTTGATGACGATCAAGCCTCGCACCTGTTGAATGCCATTCCGGTTGATGTGCGCAGTGCGGTGGTTCGAGTTCGCCCCGGCCATCCGAAGCTGCGTCGCTTGAGCCACGGAACTTTGGCAGATTGCCCGACTCTTGAGGATCTTCCTCGCTTGGTTGCTGCGGGAGGTCTGGCCTGATGTCTCAAACAACCACTGGTTTTCATCTTGGCGCTCGCGCCGGCTTCCAGGTCTCTCGCCGAGGCCTGCCATCCTGGTTCCTCATTGGTTTAGTTCTACTTTTCCTTCCCACCATTTGGGTTCACGAGGCCGTTTTTGGCTCATGGGTTGGCTTACGTGCCGCTGCAGCCGGCGTTGCTGCGGGGCTTTTCGTCGCCTGGGCCTCGAGCTTCTGGCGCTGGGATTGGCTATCGACGATTGCTGGGCTGATCGCAGCTCACTTCCTTATTGGCGGTGTTGCGGCCTACCCCTCGACGACTTTCTACGGGCTTCCTACCTCACGCACCCTGCAGCTTTTGGTTTTGCAGGTGGTCTATGCGTGGAAGGACCTGCTGACAATCACCCCGCCGGCCTCGGCCTACGTCGGTCCATCAATGGTCCCGTGGCTGAGCGGTCTGCTGTGCTCCTTCATCTCGGCGCTATTGGTGCTTCGCGCTGGGCGTGCAATTGCTGCAGTTATTCCCGTGGCCGTTATGGGAGTTATCGGTATTGCTTGGGGTAAGGGCGGTACCTTCCCGAATATTTGGCTGATCGCCGCATGGTGGGCACTTGCCTTGGGTTGGTGTGCATGGGCAGATCAGTACCGTCGACTCGAAGCTGGCTTGGATGTTCGTGTCGGTGGTGAAACTGCATCGGATACCTCAGCGACGCTGGGGGAGACCACTCAGGGCGGCTCGCAAGGAAGTATCCACCTGGGCCGCCAAATCGCCGGTGGCGCACTGGTCATTGCGGTTGTTGCCGCTGCCGCTATTCCGCTCACTAATGCCTACGGGCCGTGGTATACCCGCGTTGTGCTTCGCGATGTTGTCCAACCCCCCTTGGACGCGCGTCAGTATCCCTCTCCGCTGTCTGCTTTCCGTCACTACAACGTTGACTTGCAAGAGCAGAATTTGATCCACGTGGATGGTCTTCCAGAAGGCGCGCGCGTGCGTATCGGTGTCATGGATAGTTACGACGGAACGACCATGACAATGAGCGCTCCGGGAACTGGTCCCTCCGATGGCTTCATTCACGTGGGATCGACCTTGCCGCAGCAGCAGGCTCCTGAAGGCAGCTCGTCAGCTCATATGACTTTCACGACGTCACAGCTCCTTGGCCCTTGGGTTCCAATCGTCGGTACGCCTTCAACCATAAATTTCGATCAATCGGCGTCAGCTTCTGGTACCCAAGCGAACCAACAAGAGGGGAATCCGAATGCCGCCGTGGTGAGTACGCTCGCTGATGGTCTCTACTACGACATGTGGGCGAATGCTGCACTTTCGACATCGAAGAACGTTCAGGGTGGAACCATGGTGTACTCCATGGATTCAACGGTTGCTCCAATCTGGTCGGACGGCCAGCTGTCAGGAACCCGTGCTGTTCCCTATCGCGGCGGAGATAAAGGCGTTCCCGATTCGGTTCGAGATCTGGCGACTCAGACCTCAGCAGCCGAGCAGGGCGATCTTGCAAAGGCCCGTGCGATCGAGCGCTACCTGAAGGAAAAAGGCTTCTATTCGAATGAAGATAACGCTCAGTCACGCCCGGGTAACCGAGCAGATCGCCTGAGCCGCATGCTTGAAGCCGAGCAGATGATCGGTGACGATGAGCAGTACTCCGTGCTCATGGCTCTGATGCTGCACAACCTCGGTATGAACGCCAGGGTCGTCATGGGTGCCTATCCGAATGAGTCGAAGGGCGGCGATGTCGATCTTCGCGGTTCGGATGTCCACGCCTGGGTTGAGGTCGACTTCCAAGGAGTCGGTTGGGCAGTTTTCGACCCGACCCCGCCGCGCGACCAAGTGCCTCAAACCGATGTCCCGAAGCCGCGTTCTGTGCCGCGTCCTCAGGTTCTTCAACCACCAGAGCCGCCCGAACAGCCCGCGGAACTTCCCCCGACAACTACCGATCGTGGTTCAGATTCGAATGATGACTCGCATCTGAAGATTCCGTGGCGAATCATTGCAACCGGTAGTGGAATTCTTGCGATCATCGCAATCCCACTTCTGGCTATTGTGCTGGCCAAGAGTCGCCGTACCAAGAAGCGCCGCTGGTCCGCGCCTCCGCAGGCACTGACAGGTTCATGGGACGAAGTCGTTGATCTCGCACGCGATGCCGGCGTTGTCGTGCCGACCGACCTTACTCGTCAAGAGGCCGCGTGGATGCTCACGACGTCACCGTTGTGGCCAGCAAGCGCAGCCAAGAGCAGCACCTCAACCCCTCAGTGGTATGAATTTGGCGAAGAACTTCCCAAGCCTGTTCGCGTTGCTCGTTGGGCAGATACGGCTGATTTCTCTGGTGATGAGGTTCAGCCCGAACAAGCGACTGATTCCTGGCAGATTGTTGATGAGCTGACTCGGGAGCTGCACGAAAATGCAACTCGCTGGACCCGGATTCGCCGTGCGCTTTCCTTGTCCTCACTCAGCGCGCGCTACCGCCAAAAGCACGGTGCTTCACCGATGGGTGTGCTTCGTCGCCGTCTTCGTCATCCCTTCAGAGGTAAGCAATCATGACCCCCTCGGTTCCCTCTAGGCGTCTTCCTCCTCCCGAGCTTCCCGGTCACACGTGGCTGCGGGCCCTAGGCTCTGGAGGTTTCGCTGACGTTCACCTCTACCGCCAGGAGCTTCCTGCGCGTGAAGTTGCGGTGAAGGTTGCGCGCTCGGTGGGCGACCAGGTTGAGTACGCGCAAATCCGCCACGAGGCCGATGTCATGACCTCCATCGCCGGCCACCCCGCTGTGGTGGAGCTCTATTCGATTGGGACTTCACCCGATGGTCGTCCCTATTTGGAAATGGAATTCTGCCCGGTCGCAAACGTTGCCGAACAGGTACGTCGAATGCCGATGGCTGTCGATCGGGCACTTGATGTCGTGATTCGTTTGTGCGGTGGCGTTGAGATGCTCCACCGTAATGGCTATGTCCATCGCGACATCAAGCCTGCGAACGTCATGTTCGACTCCTACAACTACCCGGTCTTGGGAGACTTCGGCGTTGCCTCTCGTATTGGAGCTTTGGAAAAAGGAAGCCTAGATGGCTTCTCAGTGCTCTGGGCTCCACCTGAACAGCACAATCGTTCTACCCATGCACATCCGACTCAGGATGTGTGGGCGCTGGCGACAACCTTGTGGACATTCCTCAGCGGGCGTAGCCCATTCGAGGATCCGGTTGGTGACAATAGTGCTGCCTCGGTGGCTGCTCGAGTCTATGAGGGACGCATCCGTGGGCTTTCTCGCCCGGATGCCCCCAAGGAACTTGAGCGCGTTTTACGCCACGCGATGCAGCTGGATCCCCGGAAGAGGACTGCCTCAGCGGCTGAACTGGGCCGCCAGCTTCAAGATATTCAGACCCTCATGGGACGCCCGGTCACCAAGATGGAGCTGCGTGACGGTAATACCGTAGGCAGTTTTGGGGCTCATGGCTCTTCGGCCGGCGCTGCTGATGACACTGCGGCTTCGTGGGGGGCTGTCCAGGGTGAAAATTCCCCGAACGCGGCTCAAGATGAGGCGACCCGTCTGCGTGCGATGCCTTCGATCGATGCCGAGCGAACGCGTTTGCGTGCGCCTTCCCTTGACCTGGGGCAGGCTGCGGCTTCCTCCTCCGCCGAGGCCGCATCCCCTTCACCCGCATCCGTAACCAATCCGGTCAGCGGGAACGCCGCGGCAGGTAGTGCGTCCAGTGGAATGCAGTCTCAGCCCGTCGATGCCTCACTTTCGGGTATGCAAGCTCCGACACCAATCTCGGAGAACCAGCAGGATTTCGCTGGTCTCCACCAACAGGATGCCTCAGCGGTTGACGCATCCAGTGAGCAATTTGGTGCCGGATATGCACCTGCCCCAGACTCGTGGCATGCCCCGGGGCATACCACTCAAAACACCTTTGATACCGGTCATCCCTTGGGTTACCTCCCAGATGGTCGACGTTCAGGTCCGAAGAGGACCATCGCGATCATCGCGCTTGTCGTGATGGCGATGGTGGTTTTGGGTGCCGTCATTGTTGCAATGCTGACGGGGGGAGGCAGCATCATCGGGGTGGGCAATCAGACTGCTTCCCCTACGGCCTCGGCAAGTAGCTCTTCCACGCAGGGATCGCAGGGTGAAGACCCGATTGCAGTTCCTCCGCCTGCGGTTGACCAACTGGTTGCACGCGTGAATGGCGAAGATATCCAGTGGAGTTGGACTGATCCCGCGATTGGGACGACGTCGGCCGGACATCGGCGTTATGTCTATACCGTTTCAAAGCCGGGGGCGGATGATGCGGTTGCTGAGACACGCCAAAATGCGGTGTCGGTAAAGGCTGTTCCCGGTGAAGTGTGTATCGAGGTCGTGTCAGTGGCCGAAAATGGGCGCGCCTCGCAGCCCACTAAGAACTGCGTGACAATTCCCGAAAATGGCAACGCTCAGAACCAAGAGGGCGATAAGAACCAGCAGGGTAACGGCCAGCAAGGTAACGGCCAGCAAGGTAATGGGCAGAACCCGCAGGGCGACGCAAATACGAACAAAGAGCAGCACTAACCACTCTGAGGTTCGACATGGGCCGGTTCAGGCCTCTTTACTGCGCAACCTACGAATCAAGAGCACTGCGACAACAATCGTGAGGCCTGCACCGGAGATTCCCAGTGCCCACATTCGACGCGGAGTCGTCGTATCGACCGGAAGATCAGGTTTCACCATAACCGGATCTGCTGTCTTTTGAATCGGTGGATACAAGGGGTTTGTGGGTCCAGGCATTTTCCCGTCATTGACGAAATTCAATGCGTTAAAGGGTGCGACGATTCCCCATCCTTCTTCGGCAGTGCGCTGGGAAGGCGTTGGGCGAAGTGCGGTGGCCAGAAGGCGATACTTCCACTGATCTGGGGTCTCGTTCGGATACCTTGCAGCAATCAATGCAACGATTGCGCCCACGTATCCTGTCGCATATGAGGTAGAGGCTCCCTGCGTTGCGAACATGCAGTCACCGTTTGCAAAGAAGGTTGACGCAATTTGCGAACCGGGTGCAGCGATTTCTACGTGGGTTCCGTGGACGACGGATTGGCTGGGGTTACCTTGCGCATCGACCGCGGTGACCGCCAAGGCCTCGGGGTATCCCGCGGGGAAGCGAACCGCAGTGTCTTGTGAACCGGAGTTTGCATTCTGTTCGACGTTTCCAGCCGAAGCGACGACCAGCGCGCCCTTTGAGTGCGCGTACTGAGTGGCTGTGCGCAGGGAAACATCGTCAGAGGTCAAGGATTGCGGGACAACGATCACGCGAATTCCCTGATCCGCAGCCCAACGAATACCATCGGCTGTGCGCGCAGCTGTCGGCCCCTTGCCCGCGCGCTTGGCGTCGTCACTGGAGTCAACGTAGACGCGCACGGGGACAATGGTTGCTCGCGGGGCGAAGCCGACAACGCCTGAACCTGAGACCTCGCGCGCGGCGATCTGTCCGGCGATTGCGGTTCCATGCCCAAAGGCGTCTTTTCGTCCGTCACCAGACTCAACCAGGTCGGTACCCGGCTCAACTGCGTCCTTGAAGTGGGCGTTTCCTGCGGCAACACCCGAATCAACGATCGCAACGCGCACTTGGCCCTGCGAGAGTTTCAGGGCCTCTTTCATTCCGAGGAACGAGTAGGCCGAAGGAGGCTGAGTGATCCACTTATCGATACCGATTTGGCAGCCTTCCTCGGGCTGTTTTGTGGCGGATCCTCGCTTTTGCTGCGAGTTTGTCTGGTCGCTTCCCTGAGTCTCACCCGGCGTGGGCGTATCCGCATATGCGGAAGGAAGCGCAACTGCGCCACACAGCGCCAGTGCAGCAAGAGAGCTCAGCGTGCAATTTGTCAGTCGATTCACTGAGCACCAACCGTTTCCCAAGCCGCAGCGGAAGTGAGTTCTTGACCCTCAGGAATGAGCGCAAGCCATGCTGCCGGAAGGGGAGAGACCGCAGTTTCGGGCAGTCCCAAGCGTTGCAGCGAATCGCTGGGGTTATTTCCCAAACCGTGGGCCTTGCCAATGTCAGAGACAAACACGATAGGACCGCTTGAACCACCGGAGGAGGAACGGACCAGCGCACCTGAACCGCCTCGAACATTGACCTCGCGCGGGTGAAGCTGAGCGAGCTCGGAGGTGGGAATGGACTTAAGAACGGTCTCTGCCTTGGAGTGGTTCACAACGAGCTGAGCGCATGGCGCCGCATCGGCCCCCAGAACTTCACCGACCTGGCTGGGCCAATCCGAAGGGATAACGCCCTGGTTATTCACCGTCAGTGATGCCAGTTCTGAGAGGTCAATTATGAGGTTTTGCGGACTTCCGCGGTCTGCCCACGAGGCCTGATAGAGCTTGTAGGAGAAATCCGTTAGCGGAGTAATAGTCCCATCGTCAGTGATGACGTAGCGACGCGGTGTTCCGGATTCGTCGACCTCGATAATTGTTCCGACCTGTGCTGCGGTGATTCGCGGCGACATGCCTGAAACCGGGCGACCCAGGTTCGGGATATCGACGGGCGCCAAAGTTGACCCTTCGGTGAACAAGTTCAGCCAAGCTGCACTCACCGGGGTGATGGTGCGACCGGACAGGTCGAGCACGTTAACAATGGCTTGTGCGTGCGCGATTTCGATGGGATAGCGGACCCCGCCTGTGACCAGGTAGAGCCTTCCTTCGTTGGAAACAAGGGCGCTGGTTGCGTTGCTGAGGCCCTCGGGGTTACCAGCGACCCAAGTTTTGATTCCTGACGAGGCCGCGCATGAGGTCCAGTCGTAGGAGTGCAGTTGGTCTGCAGTTGGGATGTCGTCGGGCACATCGCTCAGGCCGATCGCGCTTCCGCGGGGGATTCCCTCCAGTGAGGAGGTCGACACCGAGGAAGTCACAAGCTTTCCGCTTTCGCTGAGGAGCTTGGCGGAGGTGACGTTAGAAACGGGGCGAAGTGTTCCTTCGATCGAGTAGTAGCGTGCACCTTCACCCTTCGTGATGATGAGGTGCGAGTCTTGCCAGCCGCTGGGAAGCGTTGGCACGAACCTACCGATAGCAACTGCAATAAGGACTGCAACCGCGGCAAGTGAGGCTCCAACGATTAGAGGGCGAGTGGTTGATTTTGATTCGAGTTCTTTTCCTCCGGGGGTACCAGAGGTGAAGGCTGTGACCAGGCGGCGACGATTGAAACGTTGCGCTTCAAGGATGTCCTTGTTTGATGGCATTACAGGATCCCCCATACCAGAGTCGTGATGGGCACCAGTGCCAGCAAGCTGATGAGCGAGAGGGTGTCAGCGATTCGAGTGACCCACGGGCGCATCTTTGGATCGATAACGGTCAGTGCCAAGACAAGGCCGGTTGCAATGAAGAGCAATAGGACAATCGGAATGAGTGCCTGAGGCATAAGGATTGCGCTACCGATCGCGCTCACAAGGATCAGGATGATGCCTAGAATCGCGCCGATCAGGACCTCGACCCGTGAACGCAAGGACCGCGTTGAAAGCAGAAGAGCAACGCCTCCGCAGATGAGAAGGAGTAGTGAATAGCGGGTATCAAGAAGGAGCGGGACACAGATCAAGATTCCCAGCGAAGCGCCAGTTTTAAGGGAGATGGTCAGGATATGACCGTCGTTTACCTTGCGAACAACCTGGTAGGCATCGATAGTTTCGGGGTTTCCTGTCACGCGAATAGGAATTCGGGCCATCGCAAACCAGGGGGCGATCAAAATAAGCACTATTAATAAGGTATAGATTGCACTTGCTGAGCGCTGGGTTGAAAGGTGCCCAAATCCCGTAAGCAGGCCAATTGTTGCAGCTGAAAAGCCATAGGTGAGAGGCGCAGCAATGGAGCCGTGCAGGTTCTTGGGAAGAATGATCAGCAGAATTGCTGCGCTGACGATCGCTGCAATTCCAAAGCCAGCCAGCGGAAGGGCTGACCAAGAGCCAGGGATTGCGCTCATGACTGCGCTACCGGCAAGGATCGGAATTGAGTGCGCAAGAGAGAGGGGAGCAAGGCGCTGGGTTGAGCGCGAAATCAGTGCGCAGGCTAGAGAGGCCAGTAAAGTTCCGGCTAATCCGGTAATTAAACCAAGGTAGCTTCCTCGACCTCCGGTGAAGATCAGAACGGCTGCGGTGAGGACTAACAGCGCTGAAGCATGTGTGCTAAGATCTACCGAATTGTCAGAATTCCATGGAGCCTGATCGTTTTCGACCGCGGTTCCCACGGCCTCGACCAAGTCGTCATAGCGCAAATCCTGTGTGCTGTCGCCGATTTTCGACAGAATCAGAACGGATCCGGCTTGGATTCCCTGGTTGATCAGGGTCTGGCTTTGATCAAGAACTTGGCCCTGAGAATTCGTAATTCGGTATCCCTGAGAGGCAGAACTGGCCGATAATTGTGTGATTTGCGACACAATATTTGGGGCAAATTCGGCCAGTGCAACGTTCGTTGGGACCGACATGTCGACGGTGTGCTCACCCATGCGAATGCTAACGGGCATAAGGGCTGGAGGCCTGGATGCGGTAGTGCTTGCCATGAGGTTCCTTTGCTCAATAGTGCTGCCTTAAGCCTAGCTGGTTTCATGAAACCTGTATTTGCATTCCCAGATCCCTTCGATAATGTAATACCCGACATCGCGATTGTGCCCTCCGTTACAGAGGGTCGATCAATGCAAGACTTCGGGGGGACCCGAACGAAAAACTAGGAGGGTGGACCATGAGCGGTGCAAATATTTCTGCGGAACAAGCCAGCTATGATGCCATTCGCACAGCTGTCACTAACCTGCAGGCCTACCTGCAGGGCCTGAACGCAAAGGTTAAGGGTGAGGTCGCTACCGCTATCGGTGGTTGGCAGGGTGGCGCCTCGCAGGCGTTCAACTCCGTCATGGAGCAGTGGGATGCTGGCTCGTCCAAGACCACTCAGGCACTGACCGATTTCGATAGCGCACTTGCCTCGGTCGGCGCTCAGACAATTCAGAACGAACAAGATGCCCAGCAGTCTGTCGCCAAGACCGGCGCTGCAATGCTGAACATCTGAGCAGATTGGAGTAGGAAATGAACGGTGGAGATTTTCGCGTAAGCCCGGAGCTGCTCCAGCAGGTCTCGGCTGATCTGCGCACGCAGGCAACCGATCTGCTCAGCCAGCTTGATCAGTTCAATAAGGACGTTGAAGCACGTAGCGCCACATGGGAAGGTGCTGCGAAGGAATCCTACACCCAGAAGCATGGTGAGTGGACCGCTGGTATGCACCAGATGCAGCAGGCTCTTGATGCCTTCGCAGGTCTGGTTGATCAGCTTGCTGGCAACTACGTCGTGACCGATAACACGGGTGCGCGTACCTTCAATGGCCTGGCTACTGGCCGCTGATACAACTCATGCGTAGCGCTCGTGAGTGTTGCGCGTAAACGGCGTGTGGGTGAGTAGAGAGATCTGCTCACCCACACCCATATCCTCAACAAAATGATCAGTCGTTGTGGACTGGTCTTCGAATCGGATCCCGTTCAAGGAGTCACTCGTGGTTTCGATCAGTCTTATTTCTGGGGAGTATGACGCTGCTGCGACGACGATGTCGCAGGTTTCAAATGAACTTCAGGGCGCAAAGATCGACGACCTTTCAGAAGCTGTTAGCGAAGCGATGAAAGGTGCAACTTCGATTTCAAAAGCGGAAGAAGTTGAACGTCGATACACCGATTTGCTTCGTACTCACTCCTCAGTATTGATGGAGCTTGCATCAGCTGCGAAAGCTGCAGGCATCACTTTGCAAATGGGAGAAGCAGAGAATACGGCCACTGTGCACAAGCAGGGGGAAGTAGCGCTTCTCGCTCGAACGGGGTCGCCCGTCCTTCAACAACGTGCAGCCGCACTCAACGGTGGTGGGTATCTTCGCCCTGAGCCTCTCTAATACCCAGTCGGGTTTGCTTACAGAAGCCATTTTGCCTGATCTGTCAACGATAGCTGCAGGATTTTGAGAGAGCAGCTGTGGAGGAATAACTGATGTCTTTAACTTGGGGACAAGTCAAGACCTGGACGTCGTCCAGTCTTTCGGGCTATGTAGGAACTGTTGGTGCGCGGCGTGACACTGTCGTTCAACAAGCCACCAGTCTCCAAGCGCGTATGAGCTCATTCCAGGGTGAAGGTGAGAGTGCTGAAGCCTTGCGCAAAAAAATGGGTGAAGCTCATGAAGCTCTGACAACTCTTGCCGATGACTTGGCAGAGGTTCAGGATGCGGTGAGTGTCGCAGCCGAAAACGTCTCTGAAGTGGAAAGCGCTGTTAAAAATGCGATTTCTACAGCCTCACCTAACGGTTGCAAGATTTCGGATGATGGTAGCGTTTCGTGTTACATTCCCTACGGAACTGATGGTACAGGTGCAATCACTAATGCGATTGCAAAAGTTGAAGTACTTGTTCAAGAAGCTCTCGCACTTGCAGATTATGCGGATGAGTCATTCCACACGCGTTTAAATTCAGTGGGTACTAAAGGAAGTACCTCTTCGGCTTCTGGTCAAGGAACTCGGGCTTGGTCGAAGAAAGAGCAAGACGCTTTCCAAAAAATGTCGCCGGAGGAGCGTGCAAAGTATTGGTCTGAGCAATCGTATGAGCAAAAGCAATATCTTGCTGATCACTATCCTCAGCTGATCGGTAATGCTGATGGTGTTGAAGCTTGGGCACGCGACCGCGCAAACCGAATTAACTTGAGGGAAGAAAAACTCAAGACCGAGAAACTTGTCCAACATCTTGAGGCAGTTATGCGTGATAGGATTCAATATTCCTATCCGGGAGACGTGCATGACCCGACTCTAGACCAGCACGATGGGGGTCTTCTTAGCGCGAAACTTTCGCGCGCAAAAAGGGATCTTGAAGCCTACAACAAAATCGAATCGGCATTGGCAAACGGTATTCCACTTGAGGAATATCAACATGGCAATAGGAAGCGCGACTGCCTGAGCTTGCTGACGCTGCAAAATGATGGTCGTCGGGTGAAGGCTGCGGTTGCTCAGGGCGATGTGGATCATGCGAAGCATATTGCGACCTTTGTTCCTGGTATTGGGACAACCGTTGAGGATGAGCTTCACAATTATCTTCGTCAAACGGAGAATCTTCGTCAGGCAGCGGCTACTCAGGGGAACATGTCGACTAGCGATGTCGCGACGATTGCATGGTTGGGTTATGACGCTCCGGGTAAAGCAAATCTAGAAAACCTGGGTGATATAACTTCGCCGAAGTTGGCTCAGGCGGGTTCTGATCGTTTGGCTGGCTTTATGACGGGTATGCATGCGTCTCGTCAGTATGGTGCTGGTGATGCGCATATGACGTTGGTGGGTCATTCGTATGGTTCGACGACGTCTGGTATGGCCGCCACGAAGGTCAAGTCCGGTATCATTGACGACCTGGTACTATTCGGCTCTCCCGGCATGGGAACATTTAATTCGAACGATTATCACGTTGATGAAGCTCATCGCTGGGTGTCAGGTGTTCCTAAGGGCGATAGCGTCCAGGGGCTGGGCGGAATATTGAGGCGAAAGATTGGTCGTTTTGGTCTAGGCAAGAACCCTATGGATGCAGATTCTGGTTTTACACATCTTTCAGACGATGCAACCGGCTATGAAGGTTATGACCACAATGCACCGCCCAGTAACCCAGGTATTTACGCTCTCGACACCATAGGGCGTTTTCTCACAGGTATGCGCCCTTCACTTCCGAGCTTCGCTAACCACAATATCTACCTTGAACAAGGAACCGAGACGCTTCAAGATATTGCCCGCGTTGTCGCAGGGACAAAGAAATGAAGACTTTGAAGCATCTGCAAGCTTTTTGCCTCCTTGGAGCCAGTGCACTCGTGCTTGCCGCGTGTTCGCCGGGCGTGCTTGATTCAAACGGCGGTACTTCGACAGTATCATCATCTTCATCAAGTAGAAAGACAAAGAAAATGAACTATTGGGATGGGGATCTTCCTTTAGAAGCGCGTCAGTCTGTACAGGCTTTTCAGCGTGATGAGGAACCGAAAATTCTTGAGTTCCGTCGCCGGCTTGCCGAGGCCGGTGGAGGAGAATGGGAAGCACGTAGCTTCGGGTCGAGCATCGCGAAATGGGATGACGATTCTGCCGGGTATTCTCAAGACTCATGGGAGCTGCAAGGCCAGATGACTGGTGGTCCCTTTGTTGCCATCCCTGAGATCGAGAAGATTGGTCGCGAGCTTCTGTCTGAGACTTATTCTGAATATGAGTTAGGTTCAGATAAGGGCGGTGTGCGTCAGCTGTCGTGGAGTGACCCTCGTAACGGTGGCTTCTTGTATGTGACTGTTCATGATGGTCAGGCGACGTTGATGCGCTATCAGACGGGGTTGCGTCCGTCTGATGGCAGTACTGAGAATCCTCGTGATTTTGTTCCTGGCCGCGTCGAAATCGATATCGCCGAACATTAGCTTGTGAGACAAGCGCTGTAGTCCCCATCCAATAGGCTCGAAAGAATAACAATGTCGTTAACTTGGAGTCAGGTGAAAACCTGGAGAACATCAACTCTGGAAAACTACGCCGGAATAGTTGGAGCTCGTCGCGATACTGTGGCTAGACAGGCTGAAACTTTGCAGCAGCGTATGGAATCTTTCCACGGCGAAGGAACAACTGCAGATGCTCTGCGTAGAACAGTGGGGAAAGCGCGCTGGGAACTCAGGAATATCACTGATGAACTTAGTCAACTTCGAGGAGCGCTGAACAGTGCTGTGGATGGGGTGGCCAAAGTTGAGCATGCTACACAACAAGCGGAGAAGATTGCAGCAGGATATGGCTGCGTAATTTCTCAGGATGGAAAAGTTACGTGGAGAGACGCGACAAGCGTCCAGACTGAAAGCTATCGACACGGTGCTGAGGCGAACCTTGAACGAATGGTGGCGCATGCACTCGCATTGGCGGATTCCGTAGATAGCGCGCTCAAGCAGAAGCTGAGTTCTTCAGCGACAGCCCCTGGAAAGGAACCCACGAAACCCGAACAAATACGTGACCTTTCCAAGGCTGAGCAAGAGCGTTTCAAGAATATGTCTCCTGAGGAACGAGCAGAGTACTGGTCAGCGCAAAGCGATGAGCAGAAACGTCACCTTTGTGATACCTATCCCGAACTGATTGGCAACGCTGATGGTGTCGAGGCGTGGGCGCGAGATCGCGCCAATCGGTTGAATCTTGATGCCAAGGAGGCTCGCGCTAAGGAAGACCTAGCACGTTATACACGCGAGCTTAATGAAGCTAACCATGGACCAAAGGCTCAAGCCGCCAGGCAAAAAATCGCGCGTGTACAGTCGGATCTTGCTGCTTATGAAAAAATCCGTTCGTCGCTTGCGAATGGCATCAGTCTTGAGGAGTATCAGCATGGGAAGCAAGGGGAACCGGTTTCTCTTCTGACTCTGCAAGATGATGGTCGGCGGGTGAAGGCTGCTGTTGCTCAGGGCGATGTGGATCATGCGAAGCATGTTGCGACTTTTGTTCCTGGCATTGGGACAACCGTTGAGGGGAGCCTTGACACCAACTTACGTTATACGCGGCATCTTCGTCATGCTGCGGCTGCTCAGGGGAATATGCCTCTAAGTGATGTGGCGACGGTTGCATGGTTAGGTTACGACGCTCCGGGTGAACCGAGGTTTGGGAACTATTCTGATATCGCATCGCCGACGCTTGCCCAGGCGGGTTCGGATCGCTTAGCTGGCTTTATGACGGGTATGCATGCCTCTCGTCAGTATGGCGCTGGGGATGCGCATATGACATTGGTAGGGCATTCCTATGGTTCGACGACGTCTGGTATGGCCGCCACGAAGGTTAAGCCCGGAGTTATTGACGATCTGGCGTTGTGTGGTTCGCCAGGCATGGGAACTTATGATGCAAACAACTACCGTGTCGATCGGAATCATCTCTGGGTTTCCGGGGTTCCACGAGGAGACGGCGTTCAAGGTATGGGTGTGTATGGTGTTGGCCCTGTCGGTCACCTAGGTAAGAACCCCTTGGATGCTGACTCAGGCTTCACGCATCTGTCAGACGATGCGACGGGATCTCCGCGTTATAACAGGGGCGCTCCCCCGAGCTGGATTGCGAAACTTAATTCCGATAACCACAGTATTTATTTGGAAAACGGCACTGAGACCCTGGAGGATTTCGGTCGCGTCGTTGCAGGGGTGAAGTAGTGAGCTATCGGGGTATTGTCCGCGTATGTGCGGTACTTGGAGTGGTAACGATTGCTTTGAGTGCCTGCTCTATTGGAGGTGTGGGCGCCAACCAGTCCACTGCCACATCCACCACGACTGTCAAGAAGGCTGTCTACTGGGATGGAAGCCTCCCCCTGGAGCAGCGTCAGTCCATTCAGGCATTTCAGCGTGATGAGGAGCCGAAGATTCTTGAGTTCCGTCGTCGCCTTGCCGAGGCCGGTGGTGGAGGCGCGTGGGAAGCGCGCATCTTTGGGTCCGAGATCAATAAAGAGACTGACCACTCTTCAGGCGATGAGCAGCCGGCGTGGGAGCTTGTTGGGCAAGTTGTTGCTGGTCCTTATGTTCCCGTTCCTGAGGTCGAAAAGATCGGCCGTGAACTCTTGTCAGAGACGTATCCCGAGTATCAATTGGGCTCGGACAAAGGCGGCGTTCGTCAGCTTTCGTGGAGTGATCCGGTTAATGGTGGTTTCCTCTACGTGACGGTTCATGAGGGAAAAGCCACCTTAATGCGCTACCAAACGGGATTGCGTCCATCGGATGGGACGACTGCTAACCCTCGAGATTTTATTCCTGGACGCGTTGATATCGATATCCCAGAGAAGTAGATTTACCGACTCACCGACAACTTCCGCTCGCCCAGCAGAAGCACCGTACCCAGCGATACCTTGACGCGTTCACCGCGGGGGAGTGGCCGCGTGGTGCCATCGGGCGCCTGTAGCCGCGTGCCATTCGCCGAGAAGGTGTCCTCGACCCACATCGCATCGCCATCGGCCGGTGCGACACGCAAGTGCGTGCGCGACAGGGAACGCGTGGAATCCGCAATTGCCACTGCCCGCGCATCAGATGGTGTCTGTTCGGGGGCGCGTCCCAACACGATGGGAGCATTGACTTCGATTCGCTGCCCATCGTCAACAATGATTGCCAGAGGCGCCGCCTGCGCAAACGCGGGGACAGAAGCCGGTGCGCTCGTTGCGGGAGTCGCCTGAGGCATTGGCACCTGCGGAACTCGTGGCATTGCCGAGGCCGAGCTGTGGCGCGGGGGAGTGGGCACTTTGGGCGCAGCCGGAGTCTGTGCAGGCTGCTGCGTAGGCATGGGCGCGGGCATCTCGCTGAGGACCTGGCTGGGAGCCTCGGGCATCGGTGAAGGTGCTGGTAGGTCGGCTGCGGGAACTCCCGCCGGCGGAACATTCAAAACAGCAGGCTCGGAAGCAGGAACTTCGGGGGACGCAACGCGCGGCCCTGCCCACTGATGTGCCGGGGCAAGTGCGGCGGGATCCATTCCCTGAAGCTGTGCAGGTGCGGCCCCAACCCCAGCCGAGGCCTCGGCAAACGAGGGGGAAAGCTGCTGGGAATAAGCGGGAGCTCCAGCGTCTGTGCGGCCAGCGCGGACGTCAAGGTTTCCCATCCCGCAGACGCGGTCAACCCAGGTTTGGCCATCTCGAGCGATCGCCCAAGTGACGGCCGGTCCAACGACAGTCGCGTGCAAGAGCAACATGATCAGGCTGTGCGCGCTCTGGCGAGCCAAGCCGGGGGCGTGACCGGCCTCGGGACCCGCATCGGTGGCTACGGGTGCCATTGAAATTGCGGCCACTTGCATGGCGAAAGCGCCGGGAGTCCGTCCCGAATGGGCGCGAATTAGAGTGCCAACGATCCATGTCTCAAGCGCAACGATCACTGCAATGGCGATCGAGGGATAGAACCACCAAGAAAGCGCGGTAATTGCGACAAGGCATGCAAGGTCAATGAGGTAGGCCGTAACCAGAGCGCCACCGGTCGCGGGCGCTGAATATGCCACGCTGGGCTGGGAGAGCCCTCGCTGGACACTACCTTGTTGAGCAGCGGCCAGATGAGCCGGGTCCACACCTATTGCCTGAGAAACGGGGACCTGAACTGGGGTAATGCGAAGCTCACTCATGATGCCACCTGTCGAACGAGTTCAAAAAGATCCGCGGCGAAAAACGCAGCTGGGAAAACAACAGTCAATGACAGTGCTTGGAAAATATCGGTAAAGCGCCCAATAAGTGCGGATTGTTCTTTGCCTGAACGCAGGCGAGTCCACAGAAGAGAAACGCAGCCGATGAAGATAAGAACAGCTGCCGCAATGGGAGTGCCAAGGAGGGCTCGGGAAGCGGGGGAAATGAGCAGCGTTGCAAGCAAAATGACCGCTCCTACGCGGGGAACAACTCGCGAGGAAGCCCAGCGGCGCTCGCGGGGAACAACGACCAGCGCAATGACTGATGCGCATACCAGCACCAGCGAGGCGATCTGCTGTAACGAATGAATCCCGATCATCGAATAGATTACGGGAACCGCAACAATGATCAGGCCCAGACCAAGGTATTGGACCAGTCGTGTACGCGAGGTTGCATCAGAGACAGTGCGGTTGACGCGGCGGCCGGTAATGCGCGAAGGAGAGGGAACCTCGGGTGCGCGGACAGTGGGCGCGGAGGTTGTCACAAGGGGCATATCCAGCAGCTGGGTCGCGGGGATTCGTACTGACAAGCTGGGCGAGGCGGTGATTGCGCATACCGCGCAGGCGATTGCGAAGGGCGCAACTCTGGTCAGAGAAGCATTCAGATAGGTCAAGACAGTCGCGCTTGCTGTGAGGATGCCCCAACTGAGCGCGTGTGCGCTCGTGAGGGGAGTCGGACGCCAGAGCCAGAGCCCAAGTGCAACGCCGGTTGCTCCCCACAGGGGGAAGAGAAGTGCGGCGACCTGTGACATTGTGGAGATTTGCGAGGCCTCGAGATAGATTCCTGCGCTTCCCAGGGCGGGAAGGACACCCAGGAAAGAAAGTCCCGCGCCGAGCGTCCATCCGGATAATAAGCCGGCGTTGGAGTGGACGCGTTTTTGGTAGAGGACAACCAGACAGAGGGCAAGCGAGAGGATACCGATTGTCAAAGGCGCCCACCACGGCACGCCCGCAATGATGGTCAATAGCTGGGCAAAGAGAGTGCAGAAGATCAGAACCGCGTCCATTGCAAATGCCAGCAGGGCGCAGATGCTCAGAGCAAGGGAGGGACGGAACCAAGGATCGGAGGCTCGCTCAATTGCGCGTTGTTCTTGACGCTGGCGCTCGCGGCCAGAGGTAATGGAGATGAGAACGCCCTGGGGTAGGTCAGTTCCCAAGACTGCGCCAAGATTAAGCGGACGACCATCGGCGCCGGTGATTTGCAGGCTTGGATCGCTTGAATCGATATCAAGCATGGAGAGTAGGCCAGTGACCGTTGTTCCCAGCGGAACAACCAAATCTTTGACGCCGGAAGCGTCGGTGACGGTTACCGCTGCCTGTTTCTGGGTCACGCCTCCTCCTTCATGCGGTTGTGCCGGGAATTGTCCTCGGCGCCGATCCGGCTATTGATCCGCTGAGGTTCTTTCACCGATTCTGTTCAAAAGTCAGCATTCAGACTACCTGACCAGATCAGTACCATGCCACGACTGCTCGTGCTACAAGCTAGGATACATACAGAAATGAAGGAAAACGGGAGATTGCACTCCAGGAGACTGTATGGCCGTCAATGAAATGGAAGCCCCCGAGCTCCCCAGCGGTGAAATCGCTGTAGAAAAGCCACCCAGCCAGGTCGAAGCCGGCGGTATGGGTTCGATCCTTGCTACCGCGATCCCCATGATGGGCTCCATGGGTGTCATGGTCATCATGGCGCTGACTCAGGGGCAGAACACGCGAATGCTTCTGATGGCGGGCGGCATGGTCTTCATGATGCTCTCCATGGTTGGTTTCAACATCTACCGCCAGGTTTCGCAGTACCGTAATAAGGTCAACTCCCAGCGGCGCGAATACCTCTCCTACCTGTCAGAGACTCGAACCAGCGTGCGTAATATTGCCGCAAAGCAGCGAATCTTTATGCAGTGGTACCTGCCTGAGCCGGACTCGCTGGTGCTTTTAGCCGAAGAAGGCTCGCGCCTGTGGGAACGCGAAGTGGGCGACGATACTTCTGTCTCCACTCGAATCGGAACATCTGACCAGGAACTGGCCATGCGCTTGGTCGAACCCGATATTCCCCAGATGGCGAACCCCGATGTCGTCTGCCATTCGGCGATGCGCCGTTTCTTAGATGTCCACAAGACCGTTGAAGACCTTCCTTTCAGCCTGGACTTGGGGCAGTTCTCTCACGTCGAGGTCGCCGGTGATGGTGAGCGCGCTCGCGGAGAAGTCCGCTCGATGATCTGCCACCTTGCGGTTATGACGCCAGATTCGGCCCTGAAGATCGCGGTATTGACGACTCCCGAAAACCTCCCGAACTGGGAGTGGATGAAGTGGCTGCCTCATATCCGTTCCACTGAGGTCACTGACGCTCTGGGTGGTGCGCGTATGGTGTGCACCAGCTACGCCGAGCTCGAGGATCTCTTGGGTGAGGAAATGACGACCCGAGGCCACTTCCAGCCTCGAAATGACGCAAGCCCCTGGCCGCATTTGATCGTTATCACCGACGGTGCCGAGCTTCCTCCCGATTCGCACCTGGGCTCTATCGAGGGCTGCGCAGGCGTGACGATCATGAAGGTCTTGACCTCGTGGGGTATGTTCATGAACCCCACCGGTGTTCGTCTGCTTTTGCATCCCGCAAACGATGAGCACACCCCCATGGAAGTTCTGCTTCTTGAGGCAAAGCCAGTGCTCGCCAACGCCGACTACATGGGAATTCCTCAGGCCGAGGCCGTGGCCCGTCGCCTGACCCGCTTCCTGACCGCCGGTGGCAGGGATGCGGCAACCCCCGTCGGCAAGCCCGACCCCAAGCGTTCTCAAGACCTCATGGAATTGCTCAATATCGGCGATATTCGTGACTTCGATGCGGAACGGCAGTGGAAGCGCCGCAATGGACGCGATCGTCTGCGCGTTCCCTTCGCTGTCACCCCCGAGGGTATTCCGGTCGTTTTGGACATTAAGGAAGCCGCCCAGCAGGGCATGGGCCCGCACGGCCTGCTGATCGGTGCAACCGGTTCCGGTAAGTCCGAGGTGCTGCGTACTCTGGTTTTGGCCCTGGCGCTCACGCACTCTCCCGAGCAGCTGAACTTCGTTCTGGTTGACTTCAAGGGTGGTGCGACCTTCGCCGGTATGTCAGACCTCCCTCACGTCTCTGCGATGATTTCGAACCTGGAGTCTGAACTGTCTCTGGTCGACCGTATGGAAGATGCCCTCCACGGTGAAATGGTTCGTCGCCAAGAGCTCCTGCGTGATGCCGGTAACTATGCAAATGTCACGGATTATGAAGCGGATCGTATAGCTGGAAAGCATGACTTCCCAGTCCTTCCGGCGCTCTTCATCATCCTTGACGAATTCTCTGAACTTCTGACCGCCAAGCCTGACTTTGGCGAGCTCTTCGTGGCAATTGGTCGTCTGGGCCGATCCTTGTCGATCCACATTCTTCTGTCCTCGCAGCGCTTGGAGTCCGGAAAGCTCAAGGGCTTGGATTCGCACCTGTCATACCGCATTGGTCTGAAGACCTTCTCGGCTTCGGAATCGCGCGAGGTTCTGGGCGTGACGGACGCCTACGACCTTCCTCCCTACCCGGGTTCGGGTTTCCTCCAGCCCGGTACGGATCAGCTGATCCGCTTCCGCGCCTCCTACGTTGCCGCGCCCCCGCCGCCTCGTAGTGTGCTTCCCAGTTCGGGTTCCGAGGCCTCGCAGATCCGACTGCTTCCCTTCTCTTTGGGGGAGGTACTGGACAACACTCCCGAGGAAGAGGCAATTCCCGAGGGCGGCCTGGTTGCGCCCGGCGATGAGCGCTGGGAGGGGATGACCGAGATTGATATCGCGGTCGCGCGCATGAAGGGCAAGGGTATGCCTGCCCACCAGGTGTGGCTGCCTCCTTTGGATGTTCCCGACACCATGGATTCGCTCATGCCCGACTTGGCTGTGGATCCCGAACTCGGCCTCATCTCGCACGAATGGCGTGCGAAGGGACCGCTGCATATCCCGATGGGTATCGTCGACCTTCCGCACGAACAGCGGCGCGAGGTTTTGGAATACGACTTCGCCGGTGCCGGCGGTCACATGTCGATTTTGGGCGGCCCGCTCTCCGGTAAGTCCACGGCATTGCGCTCGATTGTCATGGCTCTGTCGCTGACCCACACGCCGAAGGAAGTCCAGTTCTTCGTCATTGATTTCTCGGGTACTTTTGCCGCTTTCGAGGGTGCCGCTCACGTTGCAGGTGTTGCCTCTCGAGAGGATGAGGACATCTTGAACCGCATGGTGTCCGAAATTGAAGGCATCATTGAGGACCGAGCTGCTTACTTCCGTGCGAACCGTATCGACTCCATGGCGACCTATCGCCGAGGCCGCGCTCAGGGACGCTTTGACGATGGCTATGGCGATATCTTCCTTGTTGTCGATGGCTGGGGAACGCTGCGCAGCGATTTCTCGGATGCAGAAGACCGCATCCGTCTAATGGCCGAACGCGCGCTGTCTTTCGGTGTTCACTTCATTGCCACTGCGCTGCGCAAGATGGACTTCCGTATCCAGATGCAGGACATCTTCGGCTCCCGTATGGAGCTGCGTATGGGTGATCCTTCGGATTCTGAGTTCCGTCGCGAGATTGGTAGCAAGGTCCCCGAGGGACGTCCGGGACGTGGTTTGTCCATGACCGGTCACCACATGCTGGTTGCCCTCCCGCGTACTGATGGCGATCATGATCCGGCAACGATCGGTGAGGGCGTCGAAAAGACGCTTCTGCGTATTGCTTCTGCGACCGAACCTGGCCCGCGTCTGCGTTTGCTCCCCGAGAAGATCACCGTTTCTCAGATCGAGGCAACTCACGGCAAACAGCAGAAGATTGTTCTTGGTTTGGAAGAACGCCGCTTGAGCCCGTGGACTTTCGATCCGGAAAACGAATCGCACATGTATGTCTACGGTGACGCGAAGTGTGGAAAGACCGCGTTCTTGCGGAACTTGGGCAACCAGGTGTTGGCAAAGCCGGGTTCGCGTCGCGCCATGCTGGTTGTTGTTGACGTGCGACGCTCCCTGCTGGGCGAGTGGGATGAATCGGATATGCCGATGTACATCACCAACCGTGATGAAATCCAGGGAAGCATGGAGGCTGTTGCCGAACAGCTGCGTATGCGTCTTCCTGGACCGGACGTGACGCCCGAGCAGTTGCGTAAGCGTAACTGGTGGAAGGGGGCCGAGGCCTGGGTTCTGGTTGATGATTACGACCTGATTTCCACCGGTGGTTTGAGTGGTTCACCTTTGGCTCCGCTTCAGCCTCTGTTGTCGCAGGCTCAAGATATTGGCTTCCACTTGGTGATTACTCGCCGTATGGGTGGTGCCTCGCGTGCGTCCTATGAGCAGATTTTGCAGTCCCTGTCCGAGTTGTCGGCAACCGGCATCATGATGTCGGGTAATCCTTCCGAGGGCATGGTCATTGGCCGTGAGCGTCCGCGTATTCTTCCCAAGGGTCGAGGCCTGGTTGTCTCGCGTGATCAAGGGACCTTCTTAGCGCAGATGGCATGGTCCGAATCGCGGGTGAAGTAGACGCTGATGCGATTATTCGGGCTGCATTGAGTCTTGAAGCGCGAAACTCTCAGGGAGTTCGATGTTTGAGATGGTAACTTGTCGACTGGTAAGTTCCCTGACCGGGCGGGGTTTGTACCTTTCACGTGCTGGTGTGGTCGTTGCCCTTCCTAGTCCTGGCGGCTCGGGTCCGCAGGAGCTCACGTCTGCTGTCGATGGCCCCTGAGGTTGCATCCTGCTGGACTGCCATTAGTTCAGCTTTGACGCAGACTCAGGCTGTCCAAAATGCGTCGATTCCCCCTGAATCGTGGACCGGCGCAGCCGCAGATGCGGCTTCTTCTGAGATTCAGGCACTGGGTGGAAGCTTTCGGATCTTGCCGGAGCTTTCCCCGCTCCCGCGAATTCACTGAAAACCTGGGAAGATCGCAATAACCAGGGTATTCAGATGATCGAGGGCCTCCAGCAGCAGTGGGATGATGCAATTACAACCTACAAGCAGAGGATGGCCGAGATTAAGGCGCAAGCTGACTCGGACAAGGAATATAATCCTGCTCCAGATCGCAAGGCAGCACGTGAGACTCTGTCTTCTGCCCAAGCTCCGCTGAAGAAGTCGTATAACGACGAAATTCACCAGCTTGATGAGGCTGCAAAGACGGCTGCAACCGCAATTCAGAAAGATTGGGATGACAAGATCTCGCCCGATGCAGTAAAGGCTGGGCGCGCCGCGGTCGGTGCTGCACTCTTCGGCTCAGATATGCCTATTTGTGATGGTGCCGCTGAGTGGGATTATGCTCGTGATGTTGCGCCTGAAATGTTGAATGATATTGAAAAGGCAGCAAACTCAGAAGGCTGCCTGACTGAAGAACAGGTGAAGAAGCTTCAGGATAAGTGGGGGAAGGACCTTCAAAATCCCTTCTGTATTCAAGCAATGGCGGATGCTTATCGCGCGAAGCATGGCAAAGATGCAAACTTTTCCGATGTGCTCAATAGGCTGGCGATTAATGCTGCGGGTACACCCCGAGAGGGGTACGGCTCGGGAGGAACACGTAACCAGCTGATGGCATGAGTTGGCAGTGCAATGGTTCTTGCGACCGGTGGTTTCGATGCCAGTGCAGGAGCTATTGATACTAATGCGGCGTATCAGACGGTAAGGGCTGGCCTTCGCGGAGCTGATGGTACGACGACTATTGCTCAGATGGAAGCGAATAATATTGCTGACTTCAAGGAGACTGGAAGCCAGTCTTATGAGCGCTTCCCGGGGCAAGGAGCCATGGCGCAGTTCAACGGCTTTGACGTTTTTACCCAATTGACGGGGTACGCTGCAGCGAAGAATCCGGACCTCGCTTTGGGCGCCGGGGTTTACCATGCTGCTCCCGGTGAGACTTCTCTTGCATCTGACATTATGGCTTACGATCATCAGGCTCAACGCGGCTATAACTCCCTGTATGGGGGCATTGCTGACGACGTTTCTCGTTTTTCGTTGATTGCGATGACGAAGGACGATGTTAGTTCTCGTGGTTATGCTTTGGACCCGATGCAGGGACTGTATATGCTGTCGGCTACTTCCGATGCCTTGCAGGATGGGGCGGGGCCCGCCTCTATGCAAAAGGCTGAGACTAACCGGTTGATGTATTTGCGAAGCTTCCTCGATGGGGATACCCCCTTCAATGTTGATCTTCCTGATGGTGCGGGTACTGATGGGCCGATTAATGTCGCTCGTTATCTGACTGGTAATCGAAATCAGGGTGGACCTGGGGCGTTCCTCGGAAGCGTTGATGGAGGCAATGCGCTTGGCGACATGCTGAACGACGCCTCTAATCCTCACGCTGCTAGTGCAGCTGAGCCTGTTCCCAGTGATTTTCCTGACGACCCGGATCACAAGCAGTTAAAGGCTGCTCACGATATTTGGGAACGTGACTCTCGTGCGCGGTCGACGATCGCGGCGAATACTATGGCCGGTTATCAGGATGGCCTATCTCGCGACAACTCTGGTGGATGGGGCAGCGGGGTCGAAGATAAGACCAAGCAAGGTGAAGACATTTACGGCAACCACAATTCGCGCTTGCGTTCGTGGATGGGATCGATTATTTCGCCTTACGCAGGTGATCTGGCCGATCAGATGCACAATAACTCGTCGCCTGGAATGCAGGCTGGATCCCGAATGGGTGAAAATCACACGGCGCATATGCGTTTCAGTCGAGACATGATCGATCGGTTTAAAGGACCGGGTGGCTTGCTTCAAGATCTCGCCTTTGACCAGCCGGAAGTTATCAAGGACAGCCATTACGATAATGGCAACCCCTTGGATAATAGGTATGTGGGTGGGCGGATGCCGGCCATGAAGGCAGTTCAGGTAGCCGCCTACACTCTGGTTACATGGACGGTGTTGCTCAGGCGATGGAAGAGCCAGACTATGGCGTTCGTATGTCAAGGGTCAACCGCACTACTGACATCTGGACTGAGCTGATCCAGGAAACCTTCGATGCGCACTCAGATAAGAACGTGGAAGTCGCACGCGCACTTGATAAGTCAAACGAAGAGGTGCGTAAAATTGTCGATTTCATTGTCGACAAGGGGTCAGACTATGCGAGTAGTAAGGTTCCCGTTGGTGGAGACTTGCTGCAGCATGCGATCAAGTCTGCTGCTGGTGCAGGTGAAGACGCATGGTGGCCGACCGACAATGAGTCAAAGGTCTGGGATGAGGGACGCCACGACACAAACAAATCGGCACACGAACTCATGCAGCGCGGTCTGATGCGTGTGATGTACGATTCGCCGTATTGGACTGAGCGTGGAGGCACGGTGGATGTGTCGCCTGGTAGCCAGGGGCTGGCAAATAAGGGCTTCTCATTCGTCAATCAGGACGGCACTACCAAGCCTTATGACTCGTTAACTGACGACGAGCGCGCAACAGTTGATGGTTACTTCAAGGGAATCAATAGTGATTTCCATGATGTTCTTGATCATCAGTATCAAGCGCAACAGGATGCGGAACAAGATGGGAATCCTGTCCGCCCGAAGGGAAAATAGGGTGAGCTAGCCGCCACTAGACTGTGTGAATTCTAGTTGGTGTTGCCTGCGGGATTTTCCCGCAGGCAACACTCTTTTAGCGTCTGTTAAGGTTGAAATGTTATTCTTCAACGGTAACTTACAACCGATGGTGATCCGCGCTTCGCGTGTTCGAGCATTGAGAGGTTCAAATGACGAATATTAGCTTCGACCGTGAGGCTGTTGGAATTGTCGGGAAAGCGCAATGGACCGATGCTGATGACTTAGGACAGGTTGGCGTAGCTGTCAGTAGGCTGGATAAGTACGATGTTGCGCTGCCTCTTCCGAAGGATCCAACTGGGGGTGTCACAGCCCTCGCGACTGCAGTGAATGAATTTGCGTACTACGTGGGCTGTGCGGTTTATGAGTATTCCGACGCATGCGCTGAATTAGGCTCAGGTATCGCGGACTATACGCAAGATGCAGATAGTTCTGAGAAGTACAACGAAGCTAAGGCCCGTGCAGCCGCTGCACGCCTTGGAGTAGGGGAGAAACTCTGAAATGGCAGATATGAGGAGCGGCACGGATGCGCTGCCGCAGATTCCGGATGTTTCTGGAAAGGCTGACGAAGCAAGAGCTGAAATTGCGAGATTGGGTACGGCAATTGGAAATACCCAGGTTGCACAAAATAAATCCTTACCCCCGGAGGAATGGACTGGTGCTGCCGCAGATGCAGCGTCCGCCGAGATTAAAGTACTCGGCGAGAAGACGGCAAATCTAGCAGGCATTTTCCCGCGTGCAGCTGAGGCCCTATCTTCGTGGTCAAGTGCGGTATCAGACTCGAGCAGTACGATTGCGACCCTGCAACGGCGCTGGGATGCTGAGGTTTCAGCATATAAAGAAAGCGTAGCCAATATTGAGGCGCAGTATTCCCAGGGAGATCCATCTAGAAGAATTCAACTGGGAATAGCTAGGGATCAATTGGCGAGCGCGCAGAAAGACATTCAAGAGCAATATGATAGCGAAATTGAAACTCTAGACGAGGCGGCAAGGGGGGCTGCTTCCGAAGTAGATGGTGCACGCCAAGAGATAGTCCCGGATAACCTGAAAAAACAAGGACGTGGAGCTCTTGCGGTCGCGCTGTTCGGCTCAGATACTCCTATTCTTAATGCCGCAGCAACGTGGGCCGATGCTCAACAACAGGCTGAACAAATGGCTAAAGATTTTGAGGAAGCCGCAAACTCAGAACAGCCGCTCAGTATTGAACAGGTGCAAGCTCTCCAGGATAAATGGGGAGATAAGCTCAAGAATCCGTTTTATGTTCAAGCATTTATGGATTACTATCGTTCGACCCATCCAGATCAGGAGAACGCCGCAACAGATCTCCTTTATAAACTCGCGACAAATGCAGCTGGTTCAGATCTTGATCATGCGCAGACTGGTGTGACCCGTAATGCATTTATGGCTTCACTTGGCAACGCAATGGTTCTGTCTACCGGTGGAATTGATGCGAGCGATCTTTCAACTAGTGAGTCATTCGCCAATGTGAAAGATGCTCTTCGAGGCCGTGACGGTGTGACAACTCTCAGTCAGATCGAGGATGCGAATATAGCTGAGTTTCGGCGTACTGGAGAAGATTCGTATGATCGTTTTCCGGGTACGGGCATGTCTGGTCCTCAGCTGCGCGGTTTTGATATTTTTTGCCAGACAACTGGCTATGCAGCCGCCAAAAATCCAGATTTGACCTATGGGGCGAAGGTTTATCAGGCCGCGGAAGGGGATACCTCACTTGCGACCGATATTCTGATGTTTGATCATTCCCATGATTCTGGGAAGAATGCACTGTTTGGTGGTAGTGACGCGTCTCGGTATTCGCTGATCGCGTATGACGAGAATGATAAACCAGCTGACGTTTATGCGAAGGATCCTCTTCAGGGACTATACCTACTTTCAGATACTCCCGATTCTCTGAGTGGGGAGAACGTCCCTAGCGCTCTACAAGCTGCTGAGCAAAACAGGCTAGTTGAGCTTCGTAAGTTCTTGTCTACAAATACCCCGTTCGATGTCAATGTGCCAGGAGCTGATAAAGCCAGCCAAATTAGCATTGCGCGTTACCTGACCGGAAATCGAATGCAAGGGGGACCAGGCGCATTTATGGGCACTGTCGACGGTGGTGAGGCGCTTGGTGATATGTTGAATGACGCAACAAAGCCCCCGACCCCTAACTTTAAACCCGAACCAAGTGCTTATGAAGGTGGGACGAGCTCGCCCGCCTACCAAGCAGATCTTAGCGCTTACAATGCCTGGATGGCAGACGCTGAAAATCGTGCGAGTATTGTTGGAAATGTGATTCAGGGCTATGAAGAGGGCCTTGAACGTGATAACTCGGTAGTGGGTGGGACTGCTGATAAGGTAAAGGGCGAAGATGTTTTCGGTCGTTTCAATCCCAATTTAAGGTCGTGGATGGGGACGATACTCAAGCCTTGGGCCGAAGACATAGCAACTGGGCTCTCCGGCGTCGCCGCTGATAGTAGTGTTGAAACTGGAGGGCAAACCGAAACCGGACGGATTCCGCTAGTCCTTAATTCCAATCTCGCTAATAAGCTCAGCGCGCCGGGTGGGCTCTTCGAAGATCTTTCCTTTGATCAAGCAGAAATCGGTGACCTTGAAAAAAAGATAAAATATGAAAACGCTACTACTAGTGCTGAAGCGAAGAATCGCACACCGGCGCTTGTTGCACTTCAGGAAGGCGTGCAAGAGGGCTACATCAACGAGGTTAGACGATCTTTGCAGCAGTCTGATTGGACGAAAGCGCAACAAGCCTCACACCACTGGGCTCGTTTCATGGCAGGAGTTTTTGATGCTGATGTCGACAGGAAAATTGCGTTCGGAATGACGGAAGTAGAAGCGCGCAAACAAGTTCGCTCGGTCTTTGATTTTGTTGCACAGAATGCGATCCCGTTAGCTACAAACAAGGTGCCCGTAGTTGGAGGGGTTATTAACTCGGGACTGCAAGCAGGCATAAGTGCTGGTCTTGATGCATATTGGAACATAGATGCCTCTTCTATTGGTACAGAAGATTTCAACGAGGGACAGTCAAATGTTCAGCAACTTCTAATGAAGGCACTGGGAAATGCGGTGTATAACTCCCCTGCTTGGACGGAAGAAGGAGTTAGTGTTCGGGAGAACCCAAGCACCCTTCCCGCATCGATGGACTATTTACTTGACGAAAATGGTCAACTCAAAGACTGGAACTCTTTGAGTACTCACGATCAGAACAAGTTTATAAACCATCTCACCGGTGAAGGTGACAGCGAAATTAGTCAGACATTCACGGAGCTCAATAAAGATTCGGAGCTTGCAAAATTGGGTGAGCATAACGTAAACAGCGATAACAGCGATCACAAGGGTAAGAGCGGTAAGTAGGTTATTAATAGGCAATAGGGTTGGTAGTGCTATTCATGCTACGGATCCCCTGCTACCCCTGCACTGAAATGCTTCCAATCACCGGGTTCCACTCACGGGGGATGCGCTCGGCAATGAAACCTGCCTGATTAAACGGGTCGGCTTCCAGTAGCTCCAAAGCTCCCACGGCATCTTCAGCGCGTACAATAATCAGCGCATCATGCGTGCCGGTGTAAGGGCCCGCGGCAATCAGGCGGCCCTGAGCGGCAAGCTCGCCGTTAAACGCGCGGTGCGTGGGGCGGACCTCGGCCATTTCCTCGTCACGATCGGTGACGTAGTGGTACTCGACAGTGAAAACCTTCATTATTTCCTCCTTGAATAGGGCAACATCTTCACGATATACCGGCACCCAGCCTCAGGCACATTCGAAGGGGTGCAAAAGAGAAGGCGAGCGGGAAATAAAAAGAGGCGCGGAGCTGGGCTCCGCGCCTCTTCACACTTTTAGAAGCTCACCAGCGATCATCCTGATCAGCAACTGCAACCGGCTTCAAGGACTCTGCGTTACCAGCGGAAAGACCCGCGGCAGCCGGAGCCTTCTCCTCAACGCCCTCAACGCGAACAGCCTTAAGGCCGCTCAGTGCGCGACGCTTCGCCTTGTCCTTTTCTTCCTTTGAAGCTGCACCAGCAACTGCTCCCGCACCGATGGGACCGCGGGCGGCCGCAGCCGAAGCGCCACGAGCTGCTGCGGAGGAAGCGCCTCCTGACACGTTGCCATTCGAGGAAGCGCTACGGGCCGCCCCAGTTCCTGCTGAAGAAGTCTTAGCAGACGACGCAGCCTTAGCTGAAGCTCCCGTGGAAGCGCCGCCCTTAGCAGTCGAGGTGGAACCCGATGCTGCACCAGCAGTCGTTCCCATAACACCAGGCCGTGCGCCCACACCTGCACGAGCGGCAGAAGCTGAAGCCGAACGAGCCGAAGCAGCAGCGGACTGTGAGCCTGTTCCTGCCTTAACAGAAGCCGAGCCCTTTGCTGCGCTCGAAGCGGTGCCGCGTGCCCCGGCGGCTGCACCGTTCGCAGGTGCTCCGGCGGTCGTAGTGCCAGTGGCACCTGCCGGGCGGATGCTAGCAGCCGCACGTGCACGTGCCGACATGGTCGACGCATTACTTGCCGTCGATGAGGTGCCTGCGCCAGTTCCGGCGGTCGCGCCGCTTCCATAAGCTCCGGGGGCTCCCATACCGCGCGGGAATCCACCTGCGCGAGCAGCTGTCGAGGCCGGGGTACCCGGGTTTGCCATGCGAGCCGCATTGCCCCAGTTACCAGCTTGTGCCGTTCCACGAGGAGTCAAAGCACCACGCTCAAGGTCATTCATCGCGCTAGAAATTGCGTTCGAGGACGACAAACGCGCGCTGGTCGAAGGTGCGAGGGCACCACCGGCCGGCACAGTTCCAAATTGAGAAGTAGCAGCACGTGATGCGAAGCCACCCATTGAACCTGCAATAGAGGTCGCGGAAGTTGCCATGCGGCCAAGACCAGCCAAAGTGCCACCGGTTGTGAGTGCACCACCGGCAATGGCCAAATCCTTGGAGTGTGATGACGTCGAGAAGGGGTTGTAATCAGGCTTCCAACGGGGATCATCCGCATCGGTAACAGGAGCGGGAATATGGCCACCAGCGGGGCCATCAGGGGTCATGTAGCCACCAACCGGCATAGTCGTGACATCAACACCAGCTAAAACGGAAGATGAAGGGGAAACAGAAGGAAGGACCTCAAGCCCAGCGATTGGAGCTCCCGAACCCGCAGAGCCGACACCAGCGCTACCGTCGGCAGCATATTGAGTGCCACCGCGACTGCCGGCACTGGCAACTCCGGCATCTCCCGATGAGGAGCCTCCGCCACCCTTCGAATCGCCATCCCCATTGCTAGAGTCCCCGGAGAATCCAGCAGCAGCACTGGTCACTTGGCCATTCATGGCATCAAGGGCTGCTTTTGCCTGTGCTTCCCTTTGGGCATTGCGCTGAGCCATCATATTCTGGATGTACTCATTTTGAAACGCGGCTGCATTTGGCTGCCCTTGGAATATCACTTGCGCAGAAGAATAATCAGCGGTATGAAGAAGCTGTGGGCTCAGTGTTCCGTGAACTGACTTCGCTTCTTGCATAGCTTGACGAGCCTGAGTATGGGCGGTTTCCATGGTCTCGACGCGGCCCTCCAAGTTAGCGATCGAGGCCTCGAAATCGCTGACTTTTGATGTCATTGCCGCATGTGTTGCACCTTCAACGCCGGTGTTACCGGAGAAGCTCGCACATGCGGTCTTTAGAGAAGCCAGCTGAGCTTTCAGGTCATTCAGAAGCGATGCATCTTGGTCTGAATAGTCAAGGCGAGCAACTTTGGTGAGTCGATCATAGTTCTCTGTGGAGAGTGAGGCTGCCATAAGAGGTCTTTCTTCAATCCTAGGTATTACTGAGAAGCGTCTCGATAGTCGATGTTGCTATCAGTTTCGTCCAAAGCCGCCAGAGGAATTCCAGGTGGGAAGTCCCGAAGTGGGTTTGCTTGGTGCTCGTAAGGCCGAAGCGGCGAGGTCATCCCATGCCCCAGAATCCTGTCCAAGTCCACCCAAGAATGTTGGCGGAAGTTGAAGTTGTGGAGTTGAGGAGGAAGCATCGTCAGCTGCCACAGGACCAAGCTGTTGGGGGTCCGGATTTGTGGAGGAACTGCCGAGAAGGCTATTAGGCAGCCCAGTTAGAGTTTTAGCGTTTTGCAGAAAAACCTGGCCTGCTTTGTGGGCGGTCTGTACACCGCGCTCTTCCTTTTCGGCCTGGGCTTCGGCCTGCTCGCGCGCATCGAGCTCCTGCTCCATCAAGATTTGAGTCGCAGTGATACCGTCTTGCTCATTATTGTTCATCAGCGCTTGCGTCTTATCGGCAGCGCTCAAGAAAGCAATGACCTCTGCATTTAGAGAGGTAATTGCGTCCTGGATTTCTTGAAGGGCAGTCGTATATTGCTGTCGAGCTGCGACGGGGCCCGACTCTACGCCCCACTTGCCTGCTGTTTGGGCTGATGTCAGCGATGCGACCTTAGAGGTCGCCTTTCCCGCGAATTCGCCACGCGAGCTGTCTAGAGCTGATCGTGCGGCAGTGAATGCGTCGTTATTAACGCCAATTTCTCCGCTCATGCCGTCTCTCTTTCCGCCTCTTGCCCGTCAAAAAACAGACAAAAACTACCTGCTCGTACATATTGAAAATACAAGATCGTTTTCAAAGGTGCACGAGCCCTTCAATATATGGGATTATTCTCGCGTAAAAGAGAACGTACGTCAAAGGTGGTTGAGCTGTGGATCTTCCTCTGTGTGGGACTGTGATCCGCACCCAGTGGGGTGCGACCAGTGACATCGGTCCTGTTCGCTCATCAAACCAAGACTCTTGGCTTGCCCAAGACCCTCTCTTCGCAGTTGCCGACGGGATGGGCGGGAACGCAGAAGGCGAACTGGCCTCGACAACCGCGCTTGAAGTGCTCTCTAACGCCCTCAGCCCCGAGGCCTTGGACGCAATTGACCCGAACCCGGCCGAGCTGGTCGGTGCGATCCGCGCGGCCGCAGAGGCAGTGGCCTCGTTAGGGGAGAAGGAGGACCCGGCTGCCCCGGGAACCACGCTGTGCGGAACCTTGACCATTGACCAAGATGGTCCGCAGTGGCTGACCTTTAATATCGGTGATTCTCGTGCCTATCTCATTGCCGATGGCAGCATCCTTCAGCTGACGACCGACCATTCAGCAGTCCAAGAAGCCAAAGAATTCGCTAGGCGGACCGGTGCAGAACTGGTTCTTCCGCCCTCGAATGTCATCACTCGCGCGCTCGGCGCAGCAATGCCGGAACTTCCCCAGGCTGACTACGTCCTGACCCCAATGTGTGAGGGTGATCTCGTCGTCCTGTGCTCGGATGGTGTTCACGGCGTGCTTTCAGAACAAGACCTCATCGATATCGCCAGCCAGGATGTATCTGCGCAAGAAATTGCCAACGCCCTGGTTGACCAAGCGATCGAGGGCGGTACGCGTGATAACGCAACTGCCCTTGTTATCCGTGCACAATCGGTTGTGGGAAGCCGCTACGATGGGGACATACGCGCGAGCGTGCGTCCACGTATCCCAGTGCGACCCCTTCCGGTCACAACGGCGCGCCGCGCCCGATAGAGAAAAGAGTTTTCGAATGCTGCAATTGGGCCGCCATGCAGTTCGCGGTAACGGTGGGTTCATCGTCGCCGGCCCCCTGGGCTTTGCCCTGGTCCCCGCTGACCTTGCTGACTCCGCACAGCGCGTCGTCACCGATGCCAATGAAGATCTGACAACCTGGGTGAATTCCGCTACAGCCAGCGGTTTATCTTTCGCGCACATGGACCTGCGCGGCCCCGTTCCGCTTCTATCCCTGGGCGGCAGTGCGAATGTTCGCGCCATTGCTCCCGGCTATGACACCCCCTTCACCTGGGGTGGCCCGCTGTCGATGTGGGAATTTGTTCCCGGCGAGTGGACGCTCATGGATATCGCATTGAGCGAGTTCGACGATGCTCAGCCGTGGGCACACTTTGCAACCTCTGAGGCCGAGGCCTCCCAGGTCCGCATTGGCTACCCCGTCGAGCCCGAACTTCCTTCGGCCCCCGCGCTGGTGGAAGAAGAGAAGCCCGCTCAGGTTCAGGAGCAGCACGCTGAGGATGCCCCCTCCGCTGAAGAATCCGCACCCGAAACTGAGCCCGAGGCCTCGCACACTGTGTGGGGAGCGGCCACGGAAGAACCCCAGCAGCAGGAGGAAGCTGCAGAGCCTCAGGCCGCGGAAGAACCCGCGCCGAAGTATCTGTGGGCACCCGAGCCGGAGGCGGAAGCAAGCGCCCCAGAGGAAACTCCGGATATTTATGCTGCAGGTGCTCAAGTTGCCGCCGCTCAGGCAGCAGTGACGCCGACCGCCGCTCCCGTTTACACCAGCCCCGAGGCCTTGGAAGCAACCATCACCTCTGAGGCTTTCGCGGCAATGCAACAGGAAGCTTCGCAAGATACACCGCACGCTAGCGCTGACTCGCAGGCCAGCGTTGAGCCGCAGGCCAGCGTTGAATTGGATGCTCCCTCACTCGAGCAAAACTTCGAGCCCAGTATTTTCGTTGAAGAAGAAGCTTCCATCGAAGTTCCAGCCGAGGAACCCGCAGAGGTAGAGGCACAGGCCGTGCAAGAACCGATCGAGCAGGAAAGCCAGCCCGAAGCAGAAGAGGCCGCTACGGCCTCGGAAATCGAAGAAACCCCGGCGTATGGGGAGACCCCGGCTGCGGAAACCCCGGCTGAGGATACTCCGGCAGCAGGTGTGGCCCCCGCTTTTGAAGTCGATAACTCCGATAGCGGCGCAACGGTGCTGCGACGCGTGACCGATGACTCGCAGCACGCGCAGGCCGGCTACCTGGTTTATGCAGGCGCTGCTCCCGTTGAACTCACTCACGACGTCATCTTGGGACGCGACCCCAATGCTCGCGTCCTGACGGGACGCCCCTCGGCAACCGTCATGCGTGTGCCCAGTCCGGCAAACGAGATTTCGCGTTCGCATGCGGCTGTCATTCCCAGCGGTTTTGGTTCCTGGATGCTCATGGATCTGGGAAGCGCGAACGGAACCCTGTTGCGCAGCTCGAATGGCAATGTTCAGGAAGTTCCTCCTCGCGTTACCGTGCCACTGAGCGACGGCGACGTTATTGATCTGGGAGAAAACGTCCTGGTCGAATTTATTGTTCGATAAAACAGTGACCATATGGTGAACGGGCCACCCGCGTAATTTCGCGGCGTGGCCCGCATCATTTGGCCGGTACTTTTCCATTGGTTAGTATGTCAATACACAGGGTCCCGATGACGGGTACCCCCCAAAAACAACGGAAGTTGAGGGACCAGATGGTCAAGTATGTATACGACTTCTCCGAGGGCGACAAGTCAATGAAAGACTTGCTCGGAGGTAAGGGTGCGAACCTGGCAGAGATGACGAAGCTCGGCCTGCCTGTTCCTCCCGGATTCACAATTACCACCGAAGCGTGCCGCGTCTACCTGCACGACGGCAAAGCCCCTGAAAGTCTTGATACTGAAGTGACCGTCGCACTTCGCAAGGTCGAAGAAGAAATGGGTCGCAAGCTGGGCGATCCCAAGGATCCGCTGCTTGTCTCGGTTCGTTCGGGCGCAAAGTTCTCCATGCCCGGCATGATGGAAACCGTCCTCAACATCGGCCTCAACGACGAATCCGTCCACGGTCTTGCTGCCGTCAGCGGCAACGAGCGTTTTGCATGGGACTCCTACCGTCGACTGGTCCAGATGTTCGGCAAGACCGTTCTGGATATCGAGGGCGATCTCTTCTCTGACGCTCTGGACAACTTGAAGAAGGAACGCGGCGTCAAGGGCGATACCGAGCTTACCGCCGAGGACCTCAAGGGCCTGGTCGATATCTTTAAGACCATCGTCTACGAGCAGACCGCTGAAGAATTCCCGCAGGATCCTCGCACCCAGATGGACATGGCTATCGAGGCCGTTTTCCGTTCCTGGAACACCGAGCGCGCCCGCATCTACCGTCGCCGTGAGCGCATCCCCCATGACCTGGGCACCGCAGTCAATATCTGCACCATGGTGTTTGGCAACATGGGCGAAAACTCCGGCACCGGCGTGTGCTTCACCCGCGACCCCTCTACCGGCCACTCCGGTGTGTACGGTGACTACCTTGAGAACGCTCAGGGTGAAGACGTCGTTGCAGGTATCCGTAACACCCTGTCCCTGGCTGATCTTGAGAAGATCAACAAGCCGGTCTACGACGAGCTGCGCGGAATCATGCACAAGCTTGAAACCCACTACCGCGATCTGTGCGATATCGAGTTCACCATCGAGCGCGGCAAGCTGTGGATGCTCCAGACCCGTGTTGGCAAGCGCACCGCTGCCGCCGCCTTCCGCGTCGCCGTCCAGCTGGTCGACGAAAAGCTCATCACCCGCGACGAGGCCCTGGGCCGCGTGACCGGTGACCAGCTCACCCAGCTGATGTTCCCGCAGTTCGATGCGTCTGCATCCAAGGAACTCATTGCTCGCGGTATGGCCGCCTCCCCGGGTGCAGCCGTTGGCCGCATCGTCTTCAACAATGCTCAGGCCGAGGCCTCGGCAGCAGCAGGCGTCAAGTGCGTGCTGGTCCGCCGCGAAACCAACCCCGACGATCTACCCGGTATGGTCGCAGCCGAGGGTGTTCTGACCGCCCGCGGTGGCAAGACCTCGCACGCCGCGGTGGTTGCGCGCGGCATGGGTAAGACCTGTGTCTGCGGTGCTGAAGCTCTTGAGATCGACGCCGAGGCCGGAACCGTCACCGTCGCAGGCCGCGTCCTGACCGGCGAAGACACCATCGCAATCGACGGCCAGACCGGTGAGATCTTCCTGGGCGAGGTCCCCGTGACCGACTCCCCGGTGACCACCTACCTGAGCCACGGCCTCGAAGCTGGCCTGGCTGCAGCAGCTGGCGACCCCGGTACCTCTGAACTGATCGAGGCCGTCCACCGCATTCTTACCCACGCCGACGAGGTGCGTCGCCTGCAGGTGCGCGCCAATGCCGACACCCCCGAGGACTCGCAGCGTGCACTGGAGTTCGGTGCACAGGGTATCGGCCTGTGCCGTACCGAGCACATGTTCCTGGGTTCGCGTCGTCCGCTGGTCGAGCGCGTCATCCTGTCCGAGGAAGGCTCCGCTGAGCGTCAGGAAGCATTCGATGCCCTGGAGAAGCTGCAGAAGGAAGACTTCCTGGCAATGCTCGAGGTCATGGACGGCAAGTCGATGACCGTGCGTTTGATCGACCCGCCGCTGCACGAGTTCCTGCCCCAGCTCACCGAGCTCGAGGTCAAGGTTGCACTCGCCAAGGCTGCTGGCACCGTTGATCCCGCAGATGAAGAAATGCTGGTCACCGTGCGTCGCTTCCACGAGCAGAACCCCATGCTGGGCCTGCGTGGCGTGCGTCTGGGCATCTACCTGCCCGGCCTCTTCGCCCTGCAGATGCGCGCACTGTGCGAGGCCGCCGCTGAGCTGGTTGCTCGTGGCAAGGATCCGCGCCCTGAAATCATGGTTCCGCTGGTTGGCTCGGTGCGTGAGCTTCAGCTGATCCGCGAGGAAGGCGAAGGCATCATCGCCGCGGTTGCTGCTGACAAGGGCGTTGACCTGTCCGGCGTGACCATCGGCGCAATGATCGAGCTGCCGCGTGCGGCCATGACCGCCGAGGACCTGGCTGAGGAAGCAGACTTCTTCAGCTTCGGTACGAACGACCTGACTCAGACCGTGTGGGGCTTCTCGCGCGATGACGTTGAAGGCGTGTTCTTCCCGCAGTACATCGAGGGTGGCATCTTTGGTGTTTCGCCCTTCGAGTCAATCGATGTTCACGGTGTCGGTACAGTTGTGGCCGAGGGCGTGCGTCGTGCACGTTCCACCAAGCCGAACATCAAGCTCGGTGTCTGTGGTGAGCACGGTGGCGATCCCGCATCGATCCACTTCTTCCACAAGGTCGGACTCGACTACGTGTCCTGCTCGCCCTTCCGCGTGCCCGTGGCACGCCTGGAGGCCGGACGTGCAGCCGTTGAGGATCACACGGATATGACCGCGTGAGTGTCTACAAGGACCGTCCAGCGCTGATATAGCGCGGTGCCCCGCCAGCCGAAGCTGGCGGGGCACCTTGCGTTTCAGAGTACTTGCGTTTCCGGGGCGCTTGCGGCGAATTCTTATGACACCCTATGGAGCCAAGAGGTCGCCCGAACGTCAGTAATTCTTGAATCCGCCTTTACCGGGTGGCGGTGGGAAAGCGCCGGGCGCCGACGTAGGCGGAGTCGCTGGTGGTGAATACGGTGACACGGGCGGCGTATAGGATGCCGCTGACGGTGTATACGGTGACATGGGCGTAGTACTGCTGCTCTCCACAACCATCACATTGCCGTTGGTGAGCACGATGTTCGTGGGGGAGTGCAGCTGGGCCATAGTTGTTTGCCGTTTGCGCCATGCAAAAACGGCAATGATGAGGGCAAGCACAATATAGATAGCGTGTTTGATGGTTGGATCATCTGCAAGGTTGGGTGCGAATTCTTCCAAGAACATCAGAACAACAGTCAGCATGAGGAACAGGCTAGATATAACCACGATTGGGAAACTGACAATCGCATAGACGCGGCGAGAGGCCGAGTACAGCAGGTTATTGAGCTTGTGATAGGCGAATCCGACAATAACCATTGCAACAACAGCCCAAATGAAGTGGGCCGTTTCTGAGGATGTCAGCCATGCCATATGGTCCATTGTGAAAATGCCGGCAAACCCTATGGCAAGTACGTAGTCGGGAGAGAAGAGCATCCACAGCAGTAATCGCATGTAGAAAAAGAGGAAGGCGATGATGATCGCGAAAATTAGCAGTATGAACAGCAAGGCCATGCCTTCATCCTAACAATGTGAAATTTGTGCTAGCTGATACCTTGCTGAGCGCAAAAATTGGTGCTTAAACAATATTAATTCTGTTGAATTTGGCGCTCTTTGGTGGCGCCTGTTCCAATCTTTAATCGAGAAAATAAGACCTGACGGGTTGTCTGCTTCTCTAGAGTGGCGAATAGTACAACTATGTATCCGCACATAGGTGCAGATGCTACTGCACATAGGTGCACAATGCTGGGTAAACCCTGCGCAATTTCTTTATAATAGCTTCTGACCTGCGAAAATGTAGTTAAGTTATTGATGTTCGCGTTTAGCAAATATGCAAATATGTGAGCGGGAACACATTTATAAGCATGAAACTCGAACACACCAGTCACATAATTAACAGCGGAGATCGGAGACTATTAGTCCCTGATCTTTAGGTTTTGTCCATCCTCGACAAGGAAGTCAGTGAACTTCTATGGAACGTCGCATTTTTGCACACCGCGGTTTGAACCGTGTCGCACCCGAGAACACTCTTGCAGCTTTTGAAAAGACTGCAGATGCTGGTCTCACCTGGATTGAGACTGACGTCGACATCCTTGGTGACGGTACGCCAATCGTCATCCACGACACGTCGCTTGATCGTACGACCAATCGCAGCGGGTCGTACTACGGCCTCGAGAAGGCAGATCTGGCATCGATCGATGCCGGTTCGTGGTTCTCTCCGGAATTCGCCGGACAGCCCCTGCCCACCCTTGAGCAGCTGATCGAGCTCCTCAACCGCCGTGGACTGAATGCCAACATTGAGATCAAGTCGAATGAGGCCGGTGGCGCCATGTCCATGCGTCTCATTGATTCGATTCTTGATGCGCTGACTGGACTCGACCCCGAACGAGAGGTTTTCTTCTCCTCCTTTAATCACGTGTTGCTGGCGAAGATTAAGGAACGCGCACCTCAGTACGAAGTGGGCTGCCTGTACGAGACTTGTGCTCTCTACGACGACTGGAAGTCCATGCTCGAGCTGGTTGGCGCGTCATACATTCACCCCGAGGACCGCGGTCTGACCAAGTCCAAGGTTGAGGCCTTCCGTGAGGCAGGCTTCGGTGTCAACGTGTGGACCGTGAACTCGATTGACCGAGCACATGAGCTCTTCAATTGGGGCGCAACCGGTGTCTTCACCGATGTTGCGGACTCTTTTGCCCATCTTCAGTGAGTGAATCTCGAAAGGTAAATTCAACAACATGTCTGAAACCTCAGTAGGCACAAAGTCGCGCCTCCCTAAGTTCTTGCAGAAGGGCCGCATCGGCGGCTTCCTCACTGTCGTGCTGACCGGCCAGCTGGTCTACGTCTCCTTCGAGGCGTTCAAGGGATCTCTGCTGATCCCCGTGACCAATGCTCTTGGCATCACGGTCGCCGACTTCGGTACCATCATGGGCTGGCTCGGCATTGCCATGTTCATGTACGTGCCCGCCGGCTGGGTGAACAACCGTTTCCCCATCCGTAACATTCTGATCTGCTTCGCCTCGTGGCGACTGCTGACCTTCCTGTTCCTGTGGCTCTCCCCGGTCTTGGGCTACCACCTGAACATCAAGATGCTTGTTGGCATTGCAATTACGTGGGCAATTTGGGACGCCATCGGTTGGCCCGCCGTCGTCAACGGCGTTGCCTTCATGGCATCTGACTCTGACTCCAAGGGCCGTGGCCTCGCAATGGGCCTCCTCGAGTCGATCCGTCGTGGCGTTGAGTTCTGCATGAACCTCATCATCATCGGCTGCATGGCCATTTTCCCGACCCACGCAAACGGCATCATGATCGGCTTCGGTCTTGCTTACTCGCTGCTGCTGATCCCGAACATCATCGCCATCCTGCGCTTCGTTCCCGCCAACGCTGTTGCCGAGTCCGAAGGCCACACCAAGAACACCGCAGCTCTCATGGGTCTGCTCAAGGTTCTGGCACAGCCCGGTGTTTGGTTCGCAGGTATCGCCGGCATGTGTGTTTACTGGTGCTACGTCAACCTGATCTACTCCTCGGCTCCTTACCTGAAGCTGGTCTTCCACGCATCTGACGCTGCCTCTGGTGCATTCGGTATCTTCTCCACCGGTTTCGTTGGCATCATCGCCGGCTTGGTTGCAGGTATGCTCGCTGACTACGTCTTCAAGTCCTCGACCACCATGGTTGCAGTCGCTCTGACCGTTATCGCCATCGGCGTTGGCCTGGTCTACCTGCTGCCCGCATCCGACTCGATGATGTGGCCTGCAATGATCCTGCTGGTCGTCATGGCATTCGGTGTCTTCCTTGGTAAGTCCGTGCTGCTTGCTCCTATCGCTGAGCTGCACCTGCCCGAGGAAATCAACGGCTCCGCAATGTCGGTCGGTTCCTTCCTGGTCTACGCTTCCATCCTTTGGGGCAACCCGACCACCGCTGGAATCATCACCGCCCACGAGGCCAACCCCTACGATGGCTACCGCATCATCTTCCTGATCACGCTCTGCGTGGCAGTTGTTGGTGCTGCTTGCGCCTACGCACTGGTGTTCTCGAACCGTCGCAAGAAGGCTCTGAGCGCTGAGGTTGAGTGATCCTCTTACGGAGACTCTCCGCTAAATCCAATTCAGTTGGCCTCGCGAGGCTGAACTGACTGAGGCGGGTCCGCATCGTCCCAGGTACTT
>ERZ773045.129-NODE-129-length-40094-cov-4.272459_pt1 | contig 40094 bp, 38 predicted proteins | sample MGYA00580635_ERZ773045 | MGnify/ENA primary metagenome ERZ773045 (study PRJEB29015, sample SAMEA2738115) | human oral metagenome | biome: human oral; feature: human-associated habitat; material: saliva | place: China | collected 2261 ...
CCTGAATCGCAATCGCGTACCCTATGAGTGCATTTGGCCAAGCCTTGAGGCCTGCGAAGTTCATTCCATGTCCATGGAATTCTTTGCGGAGGCATTTTCCCAGGAATTCTTCGGGGAGGATGCCGGAAAATATAATTACTCCCACTTGGCTGGCGCTTTATGCTTTATTCCTTATGGCACCATGGTGGATCATTTTCAGCATATCGTATACGAAAATCCGGAGCTTAGCCCTGCGGAGCGGCACGCCAAATGGAAGGAGCTGGTACAGATTTATCAGCCTTGGTTAAAGCTGGATGGAGAAATTCCTTTCTATAGTGAGGGAGAAGGCTGGCAGAGACAGAGCCACATCTACTCTTCCCCCTTCTACTACATTGACTACTGCCTGGCACAAACCGTTGCTCTCCAGTTCTGGAACCTGATTCAGAAAGATCAGAAGGAAGCTTGGCAGCACTACATGGCTTACACCAAGCAGGGCGGTTCGGTGGTTTTCACAAAGCTCTTAAAGAATGCCGGTCTGGAAAGTCCCTTCCAGGAGAGCTGCCTTAGAGGAATCTGCGATACCGCGGCGAAATACCTTTCTGACTATGATTTAAGCGGGATTGCATAAGGGAAAATGCTCAGCCTAGCTTAGGAAAGAGAAAAAGCCCGGTAGTTAAAAAGTACGCTTGATTCAAGTTTTTAAAGAAGAGAGAACAGTCTACTAGTGAGAAAAAATAACTAGACTTATTTGATAAAAAATGGAGAAAGTTTAGCTGATGAAACAGAATAATAAAGCACTTGAAGAGCTTGTTGAGGAAATCAAGGCTCTTCCGGAAAATCAAAGCTATACAGAACGGGGCATTCCTCCCATTTTTCAGTTCCATGAAGAGTCCCGGATTCTTCTGGTGGGGCAGGCTCCCGGCAGGAAGGTGGAGGAATCCGGCATCCCCTTCCACGACCTTTCCGGAAAACGCCTGATGGAGTGGATGGGCATTTCCGAGGAAGTCTTTTATGGGAAATCCATCTCCATTATCCCTATGGACTTTTACTATCCGGGAAAAGGAAAGGGTGGGGATCTTCCGCCCCGACCCTTTATGCGAAAATACCATGACGCGGTAGCCTCTCTCCTCCCTAAGGTGAAGCTTCGGATTTTGATTGGAAAATACGCCATTGCCCACTATGATCCGAAGGGGGCAAAGCTCCCCTTGAAGGACTTACTGTATCCTTACGGAGAAGCATGGGGTAAAGACAATGGGACAAATTCTCTTCTGTCAGGACAGACTTCTTCGGAAATACTGAATTTTCCCTTGGTACACCCCAGCCCTCTAAACTATGGATGGATTAATAAAAATCCCTGGTTTATGGAAAGAAATGTGCCGCTATTACAAGAAATGGTGAAGGAATTGCTGTAATTTATTAACTAAGCGTTTTTCCTCCTTGACTATATATATATATATACTGGTCTAAAAAAGAAAGGAGGACTTAAAAAATGGTAGTTCATGTTAAAGCCAAAGACCGTCAGACGGGAAAGGTTATTACTCTCAGAATAGAAGCAAAAAATACGCAGGAAACAAAGCAAATTGCTATGAGAGACTATGGCCGTTCCTACGAAATTCTTTAAACGTTAAAAGCTAGGTTTTATGCGAAAAACAGCATGAATCCTGGCTTTTTTATTGCTCTTCGTAATCCCTATGTCTCCAGCCAGCAAGCAATCTCTATTTGGTTCCATTCTTTACACACGTGCTTAATGCGTGTATATTATCTGGTTAAAAGGAGGTCGAAAATGAAATACGTTTATCCTGCAGTTTTTACACCTGAAGAAAATGGACAATTTACCGTAAACTTTCCTGACTTAGAAAGCTGTTACACCTGTGGGGATGATTTAGTAGATGCTCTTTATATGGCTGAGGATGTTCTAGCTATGACATTAGTAAGTTATGAAAACAATAGCACTCCCATTCCGACTCCCTCTAAAAAGCTAAGTTTAGAAGACGGCGAATTTCAAAACTTTATTGTTTGCGATACAGACAGTTATAGAAAGAAAAACATGAATAGAGCAATCAAGAAAACCCTCACTATACCGGAATGGCTAAATGAAAAGGTACTGGCACAGGGTATAAACTTCTCTCAAGTACTACAGGAAGCTTTACTTGAAAAAGTTGGTAGCTAAAAAAGAAAAGAAGCCTGCAAAATCAGGCTTCTTTTCTTTCTTAGAGAGCGCGAGACGGGAATCGAACCCGCGACCTTCTCCTTGGCAAGGAGACATAGTACCACTCTACCACTCGCGCATGTGTGGCAAATGCCCAGAACCGGAATCGAACCAGTGACACGAGGATTTTCAGTCCTCTGCTCTACCGACTGAGCTATCTGGGCAAAAAAAGCGGGTGATGGGAATCGAACCCACGTGTTCAGCTTGGAAGGCTGACATTCTACCATTGAACTACACCCGCATATAACCTTTAAAATTTTCAAGGCACGAATGGTATATTACAACATGGATAGCTTCTTGTCAACAAATTTTTGAAAAAACCTAAAATCAAACTCCCAACGCTGTTAAGGGCACCACAAATACCCCATCTTCTCTTTGATAAGCGGCATTGCTAAGGCCGCAAACCACACAGAGACTTTTAGGCTCTTTTCCCTTATTTTCCGCCAAAATTTCCTCTTTAATCTTCAAGAGATTTTGAGCAGCCTCGTCGATTTGATTCGCTCCCAGCTTGATTTCGATTCCACACCATTCTCCCTCAGGGGTGACAATAACCGCATCCATTTCCCGATTACGATAATCCTGATAATGATATAGAGAAGCACCAAAGGACTCGGCATAGATCTTCAAGTCTCTCTCACATAGAGCCTCAAACAAAAATCCCAAGGTATTTAAATCATTTTTCAACATTTCCGGACTTGCATTCAGTAAAGCGCATGCTAAAGAAGGGTCAGCCAAATGCCGTTTTTCCGCCTGCTTTACCCGTATTGTGGAACGTAATTCTGCACCGTAAGGCTTTTGATTATCAATCAGAAAGAGCCTGTTTAAAATGTCCAAATAGGTTGCAACAGTCTCTACCACAATGTCTTCATGATCAATGTCTTTGATATCATCCTTCAGCTTTTTGTTGCTCACTGTGGTGGCTTCATTTCTGGCAAGAGAACGAAGGAGCAGCTCCATCTTGTGTCGGTCTCTTTTTACACCGTCTATACGCTCTATATCATCATTTAAAATGGCGGAGATATATTCCTTCGATAGTAATGCGGCTTGCTCCAAGGGCAAATCCTGGTTATTCGGCCAACCGCCACGAAGAATATAATCAATCAAATCACTAAGCTGCACCTCTCCGGTAAGTTGAGATTCCAGACTTCCGGAGCAAATGCCCTTTAAGGAGACTTTTCCGCTAGATTTTCCGCTTTCATATAACGACATTGGTCGCATTCTAAGACGTGCAATTCGTCCTGCCCCACTGTGCAGGATGCCCTTCTGATTCGGTGTCGCAGAACCGGTTAGAATAAATCTTCCCTTTTCCTTTGACAAATCCACTGCAAAACGAACCGCATCCCAAAGGGAGGGAACCTCCTGCCATTCGTCCAACAAACGAGGAGCTTCTCCCACTAAAACAAGAGAAGGATCCAATTCCGCCAGCTTTCTATTTTGAAAATTTCCTGTAGGGTCTGCCAAGTAAAACTCACTTCGACTATGGTAGGCAGAAGTCCAGGTTTTTCCGCACCACTTCGGACCTTCGATGCATACCGCCCCAAAAGTCTTTAAATAAGTCTCTACAGAATCATCAATAATTCTTGCCTGATATAAGTCTCTCCTCATGCCCTACCTCCACAATTTCTCCTGTGATTATAGTTCAATTCGAGAGATTTGTAAATTTCAACTCGATAGATTTTACATTTTCAATTCGATAGATTTTGAATTTCTAATTCGATGGATTTTAAATTTCACTTTTTCAACCCAATGGATTTTGAATCCGGTTCAATTCTCAACTCGATGGATTTTCAATTTCCAGTTCAACACCGTATAACTCGATGGATTTCCTATACTACTTCTTTTTCCTCACTGCCTCTTTCCGCACTCTCTGCCTTTGTTCTTCCTGTGTAAGCTGCTTTTCCTTTCTTGCACTTTCCCGTTGTCTCGCCCTTTCCTCTTTCCGAAGCTGAGCCTTGGTCTTTTTCTCCTCCGGATTCTCTTCCACAGCTTTTTCTTCCGGATCGGCCAGCTTTGTAGCAGAAAATAAATAGTCCTCCACGGAATAGCGAAGCTCTTCTTCTGACTGCTCTTTGGCTTGTGCTTCCAATTCATCTCGGCTTTGCTTCGTCATTTTCAGCCATTTCTGAAAATCTCTTTCCACAAAGGTCAGTTGTTCTTTCGAGGAAATTTCCTTGAAAATCTCTGAAAGGTTCTCCTCCATTTTCCGCAAAATCTCTTCCTTCATATCCCAAAAATAGGGATAAAAGCGGCTGTACATGGGATTAAAATTTCCAAAGAGCAGGGCGTCCGGGCTGACCTGCAGGGCATCGGCAATCCGCAAAAGATTCTCCAGACTGCAACCGATTCCGCCTATTTCTATTCTGGAAATGGTATTTGTTGTACTAAAAATGAGCTCCGCCAAATCGCTTTGTCGAAGCCCTCTTAATACACGATATTTTTTGATTTGTTTTCCCAAAATCTGAAAATCTATGCCTCTATAAATCCAAGGAATGTTCTCATTTCCCTCGCCTGCGCCCATGGTCTTTCCTCATTTTCTCGTATCAGTTAACTTTGCTTATGAGGAAAGCATAGATGGATTTTGTAGAATTAGGTATGACGAATTTCGATAGTTTATTGCTTTCTACGTAGAATTATTTTTGCTTCTTCCGAAGAAAGCCAACCTTCCCTTTCTCCGGACAGTTTTCCTTCCAGTAATATAGACAGCAGTTCTTGCTTTACTTGTATTTGATTGTACCGGTCAGAAGCATGGTTTTGGAATCAGAAGCTGGAGTTATATTGGGAATGACTCTTTTCATTTACTAGTATCTCCATTCATCTTTGTTAAATATATTTCTATGGTTCGAGACAATAAATTTTTATCAACTTTCATATCCAATAATTTATCTCCATCTTTTCGCATTACCGTGTTAAAACTTTTTCTATAAAAAATATATTTATCAGCATCTTGAATCTCGTAGGAGCTGATATCCAAATATAAATTACTGGATGAACTTATTTCTTTAGGATTACTAATTGTCTTTTTGCTATACTCATCCTCTATACTTCCATTCATTAAGAGAACCTGAGAATCACGATGGAGTATAACCACTTGTAGATTTGATTCTAAACCTTTTTGCTCCGTTTGCGTATTTAAATCTGAAGAATTAATGTATTGAACAAGTTCATAGGTTTTTTTATCTGCATAAATATTCTTTGCACTTTTTATCATTATAGAACCTGTCGTAAGAATCAGCATTATTCCAAGCAAAAATACCATTATTCCTACATCCAACTTGCTCCTCTTGCAATTAATAATTGGGTTATAATATATTTGTATCCATATATAATACAGAGATGCAAAGCATCCGAAAATCAGCCAATTTATATCCTTAGGCTTTGTTTCACATATAAACACTCCCACAAGAATTGCAAAACATAAAAATGTACAAATGAATGCAACTATCATAATGAGACAAATGAGACGAAAGAAATCTTTATACTTTTTTCTCATGGTAAAAATTCTAATCCCAGCAACAAGAAAAAGTATAGTTGTAAATAAAAAGAAAAATTTAGAAAATATAGTTGGAAGCCAATTAATTAGAATAGACTGGTCTTCTGAGCAATAATAACTAACAAACTTATCAACATACTGCACTAGGCAAAACAAATAAACTATATTAATTAGCAATATAAATATGAAAAATCCAACAGATTTTTGTGATATTTCCGCGTCTCTTAGTTGGCTCTCATCGAACTTGTATATAAAAAATCTGGGTATGAAAGGAAAAAATAGGCAAAATATTCCCATAGAAAAGTCTTTTATAACCTTGCTTAATATATCTACTATTGATTCCTGAAAGTAATAATTCTGTTCGATGTTATAAAATTCTGCTGCTTGATGACTATTTGTAAATTGTAAAATAAATGTAATGACCGCTATAAAAACCGTGGCTACAGCACATAAAGAAGCAATCACTCCAATGCTATCTTTATACTTCTCAATAAACCCTCTCTTTTTCTCTCTATTAAACATCATCTTTATATACTTAACTCTCATCTGTTCTATTCCCCCTCCGCCAGTTGATTTCTTCCCCTTTTCTTATTTTTATATTCTAGCATGATGATAAAACGCTGTCTATTTTCTATATTTTTCACCATGAAAAGAACTGTTTATTATCTATTTTCTCATATACTTTTCTTGAATTTATGCTTTTTGAAAAGAGATATTTAGACCAATATCTCCCCATTTATGCTATGATAGTCTTCGTTTATCAGGGTAGCATTTCCCTTCGAAAAGAAAGGAGCAGTAATGGAAATCCCCAAGGAGCCTTTTATCTTGCTTAGTTTCATCAATCTGAAATTAAGGGATGAATACAATAGTTTAGAAGATTTGTGCTTGGATTTACAGCTGAATAAAGATGAGCTTTGCCAAAAATTACAGGCGGCGGGCTTTGAATATCAAGAAAGCCAGAAGCAATTTCGTTAAGATAGCCTAAGGAGGTTTTATGCGTTGTTTAGTACAAAGAGTAAAAGAAGCCAACGTTTCCGTTTCGGGAAATGTCATCGGAGCCATTGAGAAGGGCTATCTGATTCTTCTTGGGGTAAGCCAGACCGATACAGAGGAAGTGGCGGATAAGATGCTGAAAAAGGTTTTGGATGCCCGTCTTTTTGAGGATGAAAATGGAAAGACTAATCTTTCCATTCGGGATGTTTCCGGCTCTCTTTTGGTGGTGAGCCAGTTTACCCTCTATGCAGATACTCGTCGGGGAAACCGCCCCAGCTTTATCAATGCGGGAGCACCTGACCATGCCAATGCCTTATATGAGTATTTTTGTAAAAAGGCGGAGGAGCAGGGAATGCCTCTTGCCCATGGACAGTTCGGCGCGGATATGCAAGTTTCTTTAATCAACGACGGTCCCTTTACCATTATGTATGATAGTGAGGCGTAAGCCTTCTTCGATTTATAATGCAACTTAGTTCTCTATATTTTAGTTTTAAATAATATTATATTTTCACTTAAAACTCGAATAGCATCTCTAATAAGTGGAAGCAACTCTTCCGCTTATTTTTTATACAATGTTTACTTGTTGTATAACAAATTCTCAATATCTATGCTATAATAAAATCCAAGATTCCAAGAACAAATTTCCAAGAAACCAAGAATTTTGTTTGATTCAAATTACATGCAACTAAATATCATGATTCAGGACACCATTGCCACTAAAACAATGTAAGTAAAATGGAGGATATTATGACTACTACGCTCAAGAAAAAATCCGAAAGTGAAGTAAAGAAATTAAGCATTTCCAGTAAAAGACAGGTTACTATTCCTAAAAAGTTTTTTTCTCAATTGAATTTTTCAACAGACGCTGAGTGTATGATTCGTGGAAATGAATTGATTATCCGACCTTCCCAAACAAAATCCGGAGGAGAATTTGCTGAGCAAATTCTCGCAGATTTAATTCAGCAAGGATATAGCGGAGAGCAATTGTTGCAGAGATTTTCAGCTATACAAAAAGAGATTCGTCCCGCAGTTCAAAACTTACTTCATGAAGCTAGAATGGTGGCTGAAGATAGGGCTCCCTATGACACTTATCAGGATGTGTTTGGAGAAGATGAGGGAGAATAGTTTATGGCTAAGATTCGTTTCCTTCCCGCTGCAAGTAAATTTCTCAAAAAGATAAAAGACAAAAATTTACAAAAGAATTTCAAACAGGTAATAAAAATGATTTCTGAAAATCCGGAGTTGGGAGAAGCCAAAAAAGGAGATTTAGCCGGATTATACTGCATTGATTTATATTATAATAAGACTAATTATGAATTAGCTTACACATTTTATCGCCAGGGAGAAGAAATTATTATAATTATTCTTGCCGACACTAGAGAAAATTTCTACGAATCCCTAAAACATTACATGAAAACTAACCCATTTTAAGTATCTATTTTATAGACCTTACCAATTCCTTATAAACTACACAAAAGCAGCTGGAGAGAATTCTGCTTCCCTCCGGCTGCCTTTTCATTTTCATGTTTAAGTTTCGTTTTTCAATCTCTTTTTCGACCGGGCTTTAAACAATTTTAAACCCCTTTTGCAAAGCCCCAATCCTTACTCTGCCGCCTTAATTCCCTCTGCTACAGAAACCCTGGCGCGAAGAGAGGTGCTGTAGGTCACCACCACAGGCTTTCCAACATTTTCCGTAGCGGTCTTATTCACCTCCGCGTTACCGTCCGTGGTGAAACGGAAGCTGTGGCTGTCATCGCACTTTAAGCTAACGATGTTCCCGTCTACCTTCTCGATGGTTCCCTTAATCTGAAGGTTGTTGGCCTCTTCCTCTTCCAGCGCATCCTCGGTAATGGTATAGAAAGCCAACGGATTGTTCTTCACATCTCCCAGATAGTAAATGCTGATTTCCTTGCCAACGCCCAAGCCTTCCTTGGTAAGATCCAGCTCAAATGCCGGTCTTTGGAAAACGAAGGTGTCGCCGTACTTCTTTCCTTCTGTATCCTCTCCCTGGGTAGCCGCCTCACGGAAGTCGGGAATTTCCTTTACGGTAATGCTCTTGTCGTCCACCGCGGTGATTTCACCGTAGAGATTGGACTCGTCATTGAAGTCCTCTGTGGTAAACTCGTAAGGAACGGATACGGTTACCGTTTTAATCGTCATACCGTCCTGAGGCTCTGTGCCCTCATAGCCGATCTCCACCTCGTCTCCTGTCATCAGGTCCCAAGTAGAATCCAGTTTCGCGCCCTTGCTGTCAAAGGTGTAAACCTTTCCTTCTCCGGTTTCTACCGTTAACTTTCCTTCTTCAATCTTCTGTATCTTGGCACTAAGACTATTCTCCGATAATGCTTCAGAGCTGGGCTCCTCTGCTGCCGCCTTTGATTCCTGGCTTGCCTTCTTTCCACAGCCTGCTGCAAAAATCATAAGTCCTGCCATGGTAATCAAAATCGCTTTTTTCATAGTTGTCCTCCTACTGTATTTCCGCTTCTTTACGGTCAAATGCAGAAATGTCTACTGTTCCGATTCAAGGAACATTTTCATACTAACAGATAGATGGGAATATAGTATTGCCTTTTTCTGTCTTATTTCTTAAAGAATACGAAGAAAATGCAGGGAATTCCACATCTTTTTCATGATTTTTTCTAAAGCTTATCTCTTCTCTTCCTGACGTGCAGTGCAGAGTTATCCCTCTTTGGTGACAATGGTTTTAGAAACCGTACAATTCTCTTCCTGACGTGCAGGGCGGCTATCCCGCTTCTCCTTGACGGAGGAAGACGATTATCGGATTTTCTTCCCTACGCATAAGACTATTCTTCTCTCTCGTAGAAAATCATGTCCTTAATTTCAGTGGGCAAATACTGCTGTTCCACATAGTGTCCCGGATAATCATGGGGGTATTTATAGCCTATGCCCCGTCCCAACTGCTCGTGCCCTGCGTAGTGGGCATCTCTTAAATAAGAAGGAATGGGCAAATTCCCCTTTTCCCGAACCACTTCGTTAGCGGACATAATGGCCTTGACACAGGCATTGGACTTCTTGGCAGAAGCCACATAGGTACAGGCTTGGGACAAAATGATTTGGGCCTCCGGCATGCCGATTCTCTCCACTGCCAGGCTGGCGCTGGTAGCCAAAACCAAGGCCTGAGGATCCGCATTTCCCACATCCTCCGATGCGCAAATCATGATTCGTCTGGCAATAAAGCGGATATCTTCTCCGGATTGTAGCATTTTCGAAAGATAATATACCGCCGCCTGAGGATCCGAGCCTCGCATGGATTTGATAAAGGCGGAAATGGTGTCATAATGCTCCGACTCCCCATCATAGCGAAGAAGCTTCTCCTGCATACATTCCGCCACCACCTCCTTAGTGATGCGGATTTCCCCGGTCGCAGAAGGATTGGTACTAAGAATCGCAAGCTCTAAGGCATTTAAGGCCACTCTGGCATCTCCGAAGGCATGCTCTGCCAAAAAGTCGCATGCCTCCTCCTCCAGCACCGCATTATAATTTCCCATACCTCGAGTCTTATCCTGCGTCGCCGTTTGCAATAGCTTTACAATATCTTCCTTCTTAAGGGAGTGTAATTCAAAAAGCTGGGAACGGGAAAGCAGGGCGGTATTCACCTCAAAGTAGGGATTCTCCGTAGTTGCCCCGATCAAAATGATGGTGCCCTCCTCCACATGGGGAAGAAGGTAATCCTGCTGGGCCTTATTAAAACGATGAATCTCATCCACAAACAAAATGGTTTTCCTGCCGTAGCCCCCCATATTTTCCTTGGCTCTTGCCACCGCATCTTCCATGTCCTTCTTTCCTGCAGTGGTGGCGTTGATGGAGATAAAATCCGCCTTACTGCTGTTGGCAATGACCTTCGCCAAAGAAGTCTTTCCCGTTCCGGGAGGCCCGAAGAAAAGAAGGGAATGCAGCTGGTCCGAGCGAATCAGACGGGATAAAAGCTTATCCTTTCCCAAAATATGCTCCTGACCCACCACTTCCTCCAAGCTTCTTGGCCGCATTCTGGCGGCTAGGGGAGCCATCTTCTCTTTATTTTTCTCTGCCTGGTAGCTAAAGATATCCATACTTATCCTTTCTTATTGAGATGCAATACTGTTGAAATGCAATACCGTTGAAATAAACTGCTTTGGTAACAAAGGGATTGATTACATACTGCTATAATATTGTAGTCCTTAGCTTATTGTAGCTTGCTCCCCTTGCTTCTACAAGCTTATCCTCCTAAGCTGATTTGTTGCGGGTTGAGTGTCCTTGTATAGTTAATCTCCTCCTTAATCTGAAGCTTCGTCTATAGAATCACCCCAAAGCTCCTACTTTTAATTTGACATCAACATTTTGGAAGGCTAAAATGTCCATATATCAACATTTTAGAAAGCAAAAATGTCCATTCATCAACATTTTAGAAGATAATAATATCCGTCTATCAACATTTTGGAATAAAAATATCAATCCGACAATATTGGGGGAGATTTCAAACTCTGTATAGAACAGCTATCGACTTTCCTCACGAAACTCTATTCTGAAATGTGGCTATAATTGAAAAAGAGGAGCAAAGAATGTTAAAGAGAAAAGTAATGAGTCAATTGTGGAATTGGAAAAAAAGGGAAAAGAAAAAATCTTTATTGCTTCTTGGCGCAAGGCAGGTAGGAAAAACCTATGCCGTTCAAGCATTTGGAAAATCAGCTTATAAAGAGATGCTGTATATTAATTTTAAGGAAAGCAGCTCAGATCGTTCTATTTTCACCGGAGATTTAACTGTTGCTTCCATGATTACTGCCATGCGCTTTCGCTATCCCAACTTACAATTTATCCCGGGAGAAATCCTCATTTTCTTAGACGAAATCCAGGAGTGTCCGGAAGCTATCACATCTTTAAAATTCTGGACCTTGGATGGTCAATTCGATATTATTGCTTCCGGTTCCCTCCTTGGCATAGATTACCAAAGAGCCTCTTCCTATCCGGTAGGATATGTAGAGTATTTGCGAATGTTCGGCTTAGACTTTGAAGAGTTTTTATGGGCAAAGGGTATTCAGGAAGATCTGATTTCTGATTTAAAAACTCTCTTTATAAGGAAGACACCGGTAGCCGAAGCTATTCATAATACCATGATGTCCTATTTACGAGAATATCTCGCCCTGGGAGGAATGCCCGAAGTCTTGGCGAGCTTTATGGAACATCAGGATTTTCGAATCGCAGATCAAATACAAAAAGAGCTTTTGATGGGCTATCGTTATGATATTGCCCACTACGCTCGGTCTGATGAAAAAGTCAAAGCGGAAAAATGCTTTTTATCTTTAGGAAAGCAAGTTCTGGACAAAGAAAATCATAAGTTTCAATACAAGGAAGTGGAAAAAGGAGGAAGGGCACAGAAATTTTATTCCAGCATTGACTGGCTCTTTTCGGCAGATATGATCTCCCTTTCTAAATTAGTGACAGATGTGCAGTACGATCTCTCCGACTATGCCAGGGAGGATTTCTTTCGAGCCTATACTACAGATTTATCTTTACTGATTGCCATGAAAGATTTCGGTTTGAAACAGCATATTATCGAAAATACCCTCCTGGCCAATACAAAAGGAGGCTTATATGAATGCCTAATTGCTGATATGCTCATCAAAAAAGAATTCCCCCTTTATTTTTACAAAAACGAAAGTAGTAAAAAAGAAATTGACTTTTTAACACAAAAAGAGGGAGAAATTTGGGCTATCGAGGTCAAAAGCGGACAGAGTAGAGCAAATTCTTTAAACTGGCTGATAAATCAGAAGCATGTTTCCAGAGCTTATAAATTTCATGACGGAAACGTTGGCGAAGAAGGAGGCGTTCTATCTATGCCCCTCTATATGGCGATATTTTTATAAGAAGGGAAGGAAAATGTATGTGGTGGGAAGAATGCAAAAGTATAGAAGCGAAGATTATTGCCATGCGAAGGGACTTACATAAAATACCGGAGCTTGGCTTTCATTTGCCAAAAACTCGAGATTATGTCACTCATCAATTAGAAGAAATCGGCATTTCTTATCAGCTTTCTGAAAAGGACAGCAGCATTATCGCCACTTTAAGGGGAAAGCAACCCGGAAAAGTTCTGGCTCTTCGGGCGGACATGGATGCCCTGCCCATAACAGAAGATACTGAGCTTCCCTTTTGTTCCGAGCATAAGGGTTGTATGCACGCCTGTGGTCATGATGCCCACACGGCTATGCTGCTGGGCGCCATTCGGGTTCTCTATCCCCATCGAGAGGAGCTGAGCGGAGAAATTCGTTTTCTCTTTCAAACCGCTGAAGAGCAGGCAAAGGGGGCTGCCATTTTGCTGGAAAAGGGCGCTTTAGAAGGGGTAGATGCCATTTTCGGTATGCATATCGGAAGCATCTTAGGCAAGGATATTCCCAGTGGGACTATGGTCTGTGTCCCCGGTCCCGTAATGGCTTCCTATGATCGCTTTATTCTGGAAGTAATGGGCGTGGGCTGCCATGCTTCCACCCCTGAGAAAGGCATAGACCCCATCAATATTGCCGCCCATATTGTATTGGCTTTGCAAGCGATTCCCTCTAGGGAAATTGCGGGAACGGATCCTGCTGTTCTCACCATCGGTCTGATTCAGGGAGGAGAGCTCTACAATGCGATTCCCTCCACTGTACGAATTGAAGGCACTACCCGGGCTTTTCAGGAAGATGTGAGGCAAAGGCTGGCAAGGCGTATCAAGGAAGTTTCAGAAAATACTGCCAAGGCCTTTGGAGGAAGCGTAAGCCTCACCATGGACTTTGGTGCACCGCCTGTTACCAATGATTCGGATTTGACTGCATTGGCGCAGGGCTGCCTCAGAGAAGTTTTTCAGGATAAGCTCCTGACCCACATAGACAAGCCCAGTATGATCGGGGAAGACTTTGCCCTATACCAGCAGAGAGTTCCGGGATGCTTTTTGTTTTTAAGCTCCTCCGATTCGGAAAAGGGAACCGATTACCCCCACCACCACGCCAAGTTTACCGTGGATGAGGATGTTCTTTGGAAGGGAAGTGCCGCTTTCGTAGCTCTGGCGGAAGGTTTTCTAAATGGACAATAATCACCTTAAATCTTTGATTTTATAAATTTTAGCTCTGTTACCACATAACGTAAAACTCATAAACGAGATACCGCACACTACGCGAGCGATACTCATTAAGAATGCAAAAAGCGACTTCCTTGGGAAAATCCCTTAGAAGTCGCTTTCTTTATTCTTACCTTATCGCCAAGTAATGGGCTTGGTTCTATCCGGAATTATCTCAATCCAGTATCCATCCGGGTCTTCGATAAAATAAATTCCCATGCCGTGATTCTCAAAACAAATGCATCCCATCTTTTCATGCCGGTCATGGGCCGCACCGATATCCACAGTCCTAAGAGCCAAATGGAACTCCTGCTCTCCCAAATCATAGGATTCTGTTCTATTCTTCAGATAGGTTAACTCCAAACGAAAATCCGTAGAATCATCTCCCAGATACACGATGATAAAATCATCCTGCTCATTTCTGCTTAATTCATGTAAGTCCAGCGCTTCCTCGTAAAAGCGCATACTTCTCTTTAAATCCAGCACATTGAAATTAAAATGATTAAATGAAAAATCGCTCATTGCTTCCCCTTTTCCGTTGTCCTTCAACTATTCTGTCTGTCCATCTCCGCAAGTGTTTCCTTAGGATAACAGAGAAAAACTCCAATGACAAGGAATTCCCCAAAGAATAAAGAGAATTTTAGAAACAAATAGGAGAAACTAACGGGGGTATCAAAGGGACTATCTCTATCACCATTGCTAGCGCTATCAAATCAATAGGTCCGAAGCGGGGCACGCTCTCGCTAACTTCGCCTCATAGGGGTTCTAAGCTTTCAAAGAACAAAAGCTAAGAACCCATGGGCTCAGATTACCCCTGCTTCGGACCTATTGATTCGATGCGCTATTTAATTCTATTTTTCTTAGTCCCTTTGAGACTTTCTATATTAAGCCTTCTTTAGGAAGATATGCTCCAAAAATCTCAGGCAGGCATAGATGGTAAAGCCTGCGGCAATGATGGTTTCCAGTAAAACCACCGGCTGCATGAAGGCAAGGCTCATTCCCATTTTCCCTAAAACCATCACGCTTTGCTTTGTAGCAATAGCGGAAATAACGAAGGGGAAGGTGAAGGCTGCATAGCTTGGGTAGAAGGGGAGCTTCAGGAAGGAAATGCTCTTTACCAGGGCAAAAAGGTAAATCACTGAGGTTGCTGCCAGTAAGAAGAGTACAAATCCCTGATTCTTCTCCGCAAATGCCTGATTATAGCCGGCAGTGCAAAGAGCCATAGGTGCTGCATAGATCATCATTAAAGGCTTTGCAGGTTCCGGTACCGGCATTTTCAGGTAACGTTTTGTAACCAATACCAAAAGAATCAGTAGAGCGATAAAGCCGAAGTAAAAAATCCCCTGTCCTAAGGCTTGCATTTTATAAGCAGGAGAAGTAAGGGATGCCACTACGATTCCCACATAAACGATGTACCATACTGTATGGACATTTTTCTCCTCAAAGTGTAAAACGTAGGTCTTGGTGAAATAGAGGAGTAAAAGAATCTGTAGCAGGATGGCTACACACCATAAGGGAAAGGCAATGCCCGGAACAAAGGGCTTTGCATACACGGAAAACAGCATTAAAGCCATGGGGAAGGTGGCTGTAACACCGGCACCAATGGGATTGCTGAATTCTTCTTTGAGTACTTGTGGAAAGAAAATCGCCTTACACAGAAGAAGAAGGAGTAGTACAAAGGCTACTCCTCCAAAAACCAGGCGAATTCCCTCACCGTAGGACTGTAATAAATTTCCCAAAGCCGCCATTCCCAAAATCACACCGGAAATAGCCAAGGGCACTCTTTTGATTTTTTCCATACTTCCTCCTTATACCACTTCTTTTACAGGGGGAAGGTAAGGTGCTTCCAGACCCTTAATAGGCTCGGAATCAACATTTTCAACTCCTAATTCTCTGCAAAGAATCTCCGCAACCTTGCCTGCGCAAAGTCCTGTAAAGGCGATACACTGCTTTTTGTGCTCCCCTTCTGCCATCTCAAAGCCTCTGGTAAGAATGCGGCAACATGCGGCATGCTTCGCATTGGCCTCTCTAAACCAATCATGCAGCTCCTTAGACAAGGCCATTAAAGCATTTACCTTTGGATCCTTAGGACCGTCCGGTGTTGTTCTGCCGAAGAACATACCAAGGGCAAGGATTCCGCCGTTTAAAGCTCCGCACATACAGCCGGAACGACCTGCTCCGATAGACATACCGGAAGACATGGCAATAACGGACTCCGGAACATCAGCCTGGAAAGCGTCACGGATTACGGACATTACCGCCTCACAGCAGAAATATCCGCCGGCATACTGCTCTTCTGCCTTTCTCTGTACTTCCTGAGGGCTTACCTTCGTTGCATGATAAGTAACAATAGACTCCATGTTTTTTCTCCTTTTATGACGTCTTTCCAACATTGAATGTAGTAAACAGAATCTCCCTGACGAAATTTCTTTCGCTTATCGGGATAAAAAAAATCCCCCCTTCTGATAGGCTCTTTCCGGTCTATGAAAGGAAAATATTTTACGCTCACTTCTGTTTCTCGGAAAAGTGATTTTGAGGAAAGACAATGATGAGTATTCTTCTCCGACCGCATCTATTTTATCTAAGGGAATGGTTAAAGTCTAATTTTGAATTCTTATAAAACTCTCTATTATATGCGTTTTTACTATAATTAAGCTTTAAGATATATTGTATAAAATTTCTTTTCTTATGCATAAGACCTTTATCTTTTCTTTCTGACTCCATTTGGGAAAATCCTTATATTTCCCCATATACAGCAAAAAACCCGGCGTTTCCGTCGGGTTCTCTGCTGTATAGAGTAGTAAGGGTCGATTAAACCTGTTCGCCAATTTTTAGGTCGAATCCTTATCGATTCGAGTAATGCAATTCTACCCTATTTCTCCTGGCTTGTCAATTCTTTTTCAATCCTTTTGGGCATTTTATCCTGTTTTCTTCATTAAAATAATTATCAATTTGAGCTTTTTGCATAAATCCATTTTATGCATAGATATAAATGAAGTATACCGTACTTTTTCTGCTTTAAAACAATATATTTTTTCGTTGCTTGCCGGCTTATTTCAGAAGTCGGTTTAGCCGGTTTTTTATCTGCTTTTAGGCATTTTCAGAAGGAGAATTAGCCAACTTTTATCTGCTTTTAGGCATTTTCAGAGGAAAGCTTTCCGTTTTCCTTCTTCTTATACCAATCCTTTCCCAGCATGATTCTACTGATCAGCATGGAAGCCACCGTATCGCCGCAGGAGTTCAACAAGGTACATCCGGCATCAAAAAGCTGAGTCAGCATCAGCATCATAGGCAAGGCCTGGGGAGGGAAGCCGAAGGCGGCAAGAATCATGGTTTCCATCGCAGCTCCGCCACCGGGTACGGAGGAAACCGCCACGCTGGCTACTACGGATACCACTATCGCATAAAGATAATCTCCTATTCCATGGAAAGAATGGCCGAAGAGTGCGGAAACCAATAAAATCTCATACACTGTCGCAAGACATGCTCCATCCATATGGCAGGTGGCTCCGGTAGGAATTACCACTGAGGAAATCTCTCTCGGAACACCCAGTTCGTCACAGGATTCCAGCTGTAAGGGAATGGCTGCTGCAGAGCTTCTGGTTCCCAATGCCGTTAATGCCGGAAGGAAAATCACCCGGAAGAAATTTTTCACTCCCCAGGGGCCTGCTGCCAGAAAGGCATAGAAGCCAAGGAAAAGGAAGAAATATACGATAACCGTGGGGTAAAAGGTAAGTAAGGCTCTTCCATAGGTTTTAATCAAATCCATTCCATAGGTACCGGTTAAATCCGCAAAATAGGCCCCGATTCCAATGGGGGCCAGCTTCATTAAAAGAGAAACCATCTTATAAAAGACCTTGGACCACTGACTGAGGAAATTGGCAACGTATTCGCCTTCCTTTCCCATTAGAGAAACTGCCATTCCGGTAAAGATGGAAAAGATAATTAAAGGAAGGATGTGAGCCCGGCTAATGACCAAGGGGAAGTCGGAAACCGTGAACATGTCTACAATCTGCGTAGCCATATCCGTTTTCTTGATGTCCTCTACCGCCTCCGATACCAGATTCAAATTGGTATCCAGTCCCACAAAATGCACTACGGTAAACATCAATATCGCCGCGATAGCTGCAGTACCCACAAAAATCAGAATCAGGTAAAAAAGCAATTTTCCTACCTTATTGGTATCCGATACGTTGGCAATGGAGGCGGAAATAGAGAAGAAAATCAGCGGTACCAGGAGAGTAAACAAAAGATTTAGAAAAATCTGTCCCACCGGCTTTAAAAATGCCACCTTCTCCCGAAATACCAATCCTAAAACAGCACCTATCGTTACACACAGCAGGAGAAGTAGCGGTTCCTTATAGGCTTCAAGTCCTCCCTTATTTTGCGGGTTCTGTTTCGAGCCGCCTTCTCTCTCTACATCTGCGCTGTTCTGCGACATCATTCCACTTTCCTCTACTATCTCTTTGTTTTCTCCCATAGACTCTCCCTTCTTTCAACCAATCACCCTTACACTCCACTTTTACGACATTTCCGCCAAAGAAACCCTGTATTTTACTGATATGATTAGTGAAATTATCACAATTTTATACTACTTTTAATATTTTATTCAAAAAGCTTTTTTTTGCAAGGTAAAATTTTCCAAAGCTTTTTCAAACATTTTCCTGCTCTTCTGCTCACAATTCTTCTCACTCTATTTCTTTTTCAAAAAATGGAGTAAGATATGTATCGTAGTGTAAGAAAGCTAAGCACCGGCAGCAATGAAAGTAATGCGGTAATGCTATAATAGCTTTAATGAGAGTAATGGCGGTAATGGCTGTAATGAAAGTAATGACTGTAGTGAAATACAAAAAGCGTTGAAAGGAGTTTCTATGAAAAAGGTACTGGCATTTTTTGCGGAAGGCACGGAAGAAATTGAATGTTTAATGGTGGTGGATATTTTACGAAGAGCAGGTGTTTCGGTGGAACTTATTGCAGTTGCTCCGGATAAGCTCGTGAAGGGCTCCCACCAGATTACCATTCTCTGTGATAAGAATATTTCCGAGCTTACGGAAAATGATTTTTCCGCCGCAGATTTACTTTTCTTACCCGGTGGAATCCCGGGCGTTCCCCACTTAGAGGAAAATAAAAGCCTGCTGGAAGCTTTGCAAAAGCAGTTCCAAGCAGGAAAGGATCTGGCCGCAATCTGTGCCGCTCCCGGCATTTTCGGACGTCTGGGATTTTTGAAAGGGCAACACTTCACCTGCTATCCGGGCTTTGAAGAAGGCATCTCCGACGTAGACGGCGCAAAATGGAGCGGAAAAGCCGTGGAAGTCGGAAAACAGATCATCACCGGAAGAGGAATGGGCGTCGCATTAGACTTCGCTTTGGCTTTAGTAGAAAGACTGGAGGGTGCAGAAAAAGCAGCTCAGCTAAAGAAAGGAGTTCAGCACCCGGAATGCATTTAGACTTCTTTCAAGCAGCATAAAATGTGAAGCAATAAATTTGGCTAGGTTTTCGCCTTCTTTGCTTCCCCTCTTTCTATCATCCGATCCACCTGTAACTTAATCAAACTGGCGATGGGGGCTGCCAGGAAAATTCCCAAAACTCCCCCCACTGCGCCGCCGATAATTAAAGAGATAATTACCAGTAGAGGATGGATATCGATACTGTTGGAAAGCAGTCTAGGGTTAATCACGTTTCCATCAATGGTCTGAATCACAAAAAGTGCCAATAGAGAGGGAATTAGCTTGGCAAAGTCTCCATAAAGAGTACACACTAAAATGGTGGTTCCATAGGCTACAAAGGGTCCCACATAGGGAATTAGATTTCCGATTCCCGTAAGAATGCCTATGGCCAGGGCATAGCGCACTCCTATAAGACTCAGGCTGACACTGACCAAGATAGCCATAATGATGCCGTCAATCATCTGTCCACGGATATAGCCGGAAAAGGCTCTATCCGCATCCTTTAGAAATCCGCAAAAGGCTAAAACTCTCTTTTCCCCCAAGAGAAGGCGAAGAATTCTCTCCCAATATAGCGCAATCTTTACGCCATCTGCCAGAAAATAAATGGAAAAAATAATACCGAAGAGCAGAGTGCCTATCAGGCCTCCCATATTTCCCACGGAAGAGAGGAAATTACTGCCCAGGTTTTGTACAAAGCTTAAAAGCTTTGCTAAAAAAGTCCGTATTCCCTCCTGCAAATCATTTCCCGCAATAGGAATCTCTGAAACTCTTTGGTTCAAATCCTCATAAAAACTTTTTAAAAGAAGCAGTAGACTCTCCAATCCCTTAGCAAAATCTTCTCCCTGAATCAGCTGGATATTTTTGGTCAGGACGGATACAAAAAGAGAGGTCAGAAGTACCAGCGAAAGTAAAATCAAGAGATAGCAAAGCAGGATTCCCAGATTTTTCCGTAGCTTCTCTTTCTCCCGGAAAAGAGGAATTTTCCCTAAGGCCCTCTCCAGTATGGAGCAGAGAGGACTCAGCAAATACGCCAAAGCAAAGCCTAAAAGAAGAGGGGAAGTCACCTGAGAGAACCAGGAAAAATGCCTTGCCCATAAGGAGGGAATGCCTTCCAGATGATCCACTACTCGGCTCCCCAGATGATACAGGAGAGCCGTAAGTAATACATATACCGAGATCATCAAGTATTTTTTATTCCATAAATCTTTCCAATTCATTTCTTCACTTCCCTACTCTTCTACTATCTTTGCTTTAACCGCAGTTATTGCCCTGACCGGTTGTTTTACTTTAATCCTTGTCTTTATGCTCGCTACTCTTCCTTATCTTGTCCGAACAAAGATTCTGCCGTTCGCCTTTGGTACATGTCCTGCTCCTACAAAGAATACCAGGGTCAGGATGGTTACCACATAGGGAATCATGGAGAGCAAGTGAGGAGATACCATATTTCCGGATCCAAGCAATGCACGAAGACCGTTACACAGTCCGAAAATCAGACAGCCCAGAAAGGTGCCCTGGGGAGTGAATTTTCCAAAAATCACCGCTGCAATGGCAATGAATCCCTGTCCCACAATCACGGAGGGGCGGAACTGAGACACGGTAGCCAGGGTTACAAAGGCTCCTCCAAGGCCGGACAAAAAGCCGGAAAGAATCACCGCAATGTAGCGAACCTTATAGACATTGATTCCTAAGGTTTCACAGGCCCAGGGGTGTTCTCCTGCTGCCCGAAGCCGCATACCGTAACGGGTTTTAAAGAAAATAAACCAAAGCAAAAGCACCAAAAGAAAGCTAAGATAAGCCACGGAATAGGTGCTTACCACATTGTAGAGGAAAGAGCCAGAGGCAAACTTCCCTTCAAACATCTTCGGAAGCTTTGCGGATAAATCCAAAGCCGGTGTGTCGGAAGAATTGTCAAAAATAGCTTTGCAAAGGAAAACCGCAAAGCCCGGTCCGATAAAGTTAATGGCCGTTCCCGCAATGGTTTGATCCGCATGAAGGGACACGCAAACCACCGCATGAATCAAGCCAAGAAGGGCTCCGGCACAGCCTCCAGCAAAAAATCCCAGCCATCCGTTTCCGGTAAAATAGGCCACACAGGCGCCCACAAAGGCGCCCAGAGTCATCATTCCTTCGATTCCGATATTTACCACACCGGAACGCTCGGAGCAACAAGAACCAAGCCCTGCCAAGAGGAGGGGTGGCGTAGAAATCAAAACCGCATTTATCAGTAATCCCAGATCATTCAGCATGGCTCTCTCCCTTCTTTTGGAATCCTCTCTGTACCAGATTTTTAATCACCGGCGTGATGGCGATGAAAATGATGATGGTTCCCATGATAATGCTTACCACTTCCGCAGGAACATCCACCGTTGTTAATTTGTTTCCGCCATACTTCATGGCGCCATAGAAAAGACCGGAGAAAATGCAGCCAAGGGGATGGGTTCCTCCAATCAGCGCCACCGTAATGCCCTGGAAGCCATAGCCCTCCTGAGCGGCAAACATGGAGACACGCTCAGACATACCCAAGATTTGCACTGCTCCACCAAGACCTGCCAGAACACCGGATAAGGACATAGACAAAAGGAAAACTCTCTTGGAATTGATTCCCCCATACTCCGCAGCACTGCGGGAATAGCCCACCGCCCGAAGCTGATAGCCAAAAGTGGTTTTGCTCAGAATGAACCAGATCAGAAAGGCAAAAAGCAAAGCCAAAGGCACTCCGGCATGAAGCTCCGCTCCTCCCGCAAAGGGGATCAAAGCCTGGGGAATCTTCATGGAGGCGGTCGCTAAAATATTCTTACTGGCCTCTGCTCCCTGGTCGGTATGAATCGTCTTTAAATTCACCACATAGTTGGAAAAATAGAAAGCAATCCAGTTAAACATAATATAGGAAAGCACCTCATTGATACCCTTTTTCACCTTGAGAAGGCCTACCAAAAAGCCCCAAAAAGCGCCGGCTAGAGCCGCTACCACAAGGCAGAGAAGCACATGGAGGGGCGCAGGCAAAGGAAATAAAATGCCCACCACAACAGCTGCCAAACTGCCCATCACAAACTGGCCCTCTGCGCCGATATTAAAAATTCCGGTACGGAAGGAGAAAGCAACGGACAGACCTGTAAAAATCAGGGGTGCTCCGTAAATGATGCTGTAAAACATAAACTTAGGCTTACCAAAAACACCTTGGTACAATTTTCCGTAGGCCTTCACCGGGGAAACCCCGATGGCCTGCAATAAAACAGCCCCTAGCAAAAAGCCGATGGCGATGGAAAGAAGGGTGTAAAGCAAGGAACTTTTTAATATTTTCTCTTTCATACTTACTCCTTTCCTCCTGCCATATATAGTCCTAAGGTATACTCATCCGCCTCATTTCCGGCGAAGCTCTTCTGAATATTTCCGGAGAAAATAACGCCGATTCTATCGGACAAGCCCATAACCTCTTCCAACTCAAAGGAAATCAAGAGAATTCCCCTGCCCTTATTTCTTTGTTCCACCAGATATTTATGCACAAACTCAATGGCTCCCACATCCAAACCTCTGGTGGGGTTAAAGGCAATGAGGAGCGACTTGTCATTTTCCACCTCTCTGGCAATAATCACCTTCTGCTGATTTCCGCCGGAAAGCTGTCCTGCTGCACGGCTTTCGCAGCCCTTCGGACGAATGTCAAATTTCTCAATCATCCTGGAGGCATGCTCTTCAATAGCCTTCTTCTGTAAAATTCCTCCCTTAGAGTAGGGCGCTTCTCCGTAATTTTGCAAAATCAGGTTCTCCGCTACGGAGAAGTCCAGTACCAAACCGTGCTTCTGCCGATCCTCCGGAATACTGGAAAGGCCTGCATCAAAGATTTCTCTGGGGCTTTTGCATGAAATGTCCTTTCCTAAAAGCTGAATTTCTCCCTCTGTGGCCTGAGCCAGTCCGGTTAAGATTTCCACAAGCTCCGATTGGCCGTTTCCGTCAATGCCGGCAAGTCCCAGAATTTCTCCGGTTCGAACCTCCAGATTTAGCCCCTTTAGGATTTCCACCCCTCTATAGTCCTTGGCATGGAGATTTTTCACGGAAAGCACCACTTCTCCCGGCTCCTGAGTCTTCTTTTCCACTACTCGATTCACTTTTCTTCCCACCATCATGGCTGCCAAATCGTCCTCCGAGCAGGAACATACATCCACGGTATCAATGTACTTTCCCTGTCGGATAATCATACATTTATGGGCAATGCATTTGATTTCCTTTAATTTGTGGGTAATAATCAGGATGGACTTTCCGGCCTTGGTCAAATGGGAAATAATTTCCATTAACTCATCAATTTCCTGGGGAGTAAGGGAGGCGGTAGGCTCGTCTAAAATCAAAATGTCCGCACCTCGGTACAAAACCTTCAAAATCTCCACTCTTTGCTGCATGCCTACGCTGATGTCTTCCACCTTGGCATCCACATCCACCATCAAATGGTACTGTTCGGAAAGCTCCCGAATCCTTTTCTTCGCTCCGTTTAAATCCACGGTAAGCCTCTGCATGGGCTCCGCCCCCAGAATAATATTTTCCGCAACGGTAAAGGGAGGAATCAGCATAAAGTGCTGATGCACCATACCGATTCCCAAGGAAATAGCCTTTTCCGGGCTGTCCATCTCTACCTTTTGTCCACGAACCAGAATTTCTCCGGAGCTTGGGCGAAGCATGCCGTAGAGAATATTCATAAGGGTAGACTTTCCCGCTCCATTTTCCCCTAAAATCGCAAGGACTTCTCCCTTATGAAGCTTTAATTGCACATGGTCATTGGCCACAAAATCTCCAAAGCGCTTCACAATGTCCCGCATTTCAATAACCGGTTCCTGTGCTTTCCCGTCTTCAGCTGTAGCATTCGGAGTCCCTTCCCATGCCTTTGTCTCTTCATCTCTTCCCATCTTCCAAATGCTCTCCTTCCTCGATTTCCCTTAAGTTCCTAATTAAATCAAGAGTATGTCCTGCATCCCTTCCTGTTCGGCCAGCTCCTTCAAAGCCTTCAGTTCTTCCTCACCGGGACTCTCAAACTGCCTATATTGCTCCCGTACCCCAAACTCCCGGTAGGCAATGATTTTGTAGCGGATTTTCTGTCCCTTCCTTACATAAGGAGACAAGTCCTTGGATACCTTCTCCACCGTATCCTTTCCGGAAAAAAGTCCCGGCACCACTACCGTCCTTACCTCAAAGAGTTTATCATATTCTGCTAAAATTCGCATATTTTTTAGAATTTCCTCATTGGAAAACCCGGTAACCCTTTTATGCTCTTCCCCATTATAGGCCTTAATATCCAACATCACCCCGTCAATGTAAGGCAATAAATCTTTTTCGTCCTTGGAAAAATCATAATAGCCGTTGGAATCCAGTAAAAATCCTATGCCCCTCTTTTTACAGAGCATTCCCAATTCTCGTAAGAATTCCGGATAAAGGGTACACTCTCCCCCGGACACGGTGATTCCCCGGATAAAGGGAAGGTTCTTGGAAGCCTCCTGAAACACCTCCTTCGCACTCATCCGGCGGATTCTGGGGCTGGCATTGTGTGTGCAAGCATGAATACATTGGTCACAGCCGATACATTTTTCCGGAGAAAAGGCTACCCTTCCTTCTTCCCAATAAATGGCCTTGGTGGGACAGCCCGGAATGCAATCTCCGCAGTGAATACACAGGGCTCTGGTTTCCGGATTATGGCAATACTTACAGTCCAGATTGCAGGCTTGTAAAAACACCGCCGTCCGGTTTCCCGGGCCGTCCACAGAACTAAAAGGGATAATCTTATTCACCGGCACTCTGATTTCTGCCCCTCCCCGCTCAGCTCTACTTTCCGGCTTTTCTGTATCTTCTTTCTTCTCTTTCTTTACTACTAATTCTTGCATGGTACAAAATTCCTCAATTCTACTATTGCTTATCTGCTGCAAAATTTCTCATGACTCATCCTTCTTGTATACCGCGATATTTCCACAATTCTTTTTTTTCAAGCAAAGCGGAAAGCACTTCTCCCAGTATAATGAAAAAGAGGAAGCTTGAATACGCCTCCTCTTTCGTAAAAACATAATACAATCCATGAATTCTTAGCGAACCTTACGCTCCAAAATCTTTCCGTTTTCGGCTGCTCCCAAGCCTAAAGCCACGGTGTCCTGCAAAACACTCTTTCCTTGCTTCAGCTTGTCCATCTCGGATTTCTTCACCAGATATCCGGTAATACGAATCACGTCGGAATCGTTGGAATAGAAGGAAAGATAGCGAAGATTCTTTTGGAAAGCCCCCTTCATAATATCTAAAACATACTCCGGGTTTTGGTGAATGGTTCTGTCAATGGGGAAAAGGTCTCCTGTTCCGGAGGGGAAGTAATGGTGGAAATGAGACAGAACTTCCATTTGGTCTGCCAGATTCTCCGGTTCCTCTCCGATGGGGATTCTGGTTCCCGGGCTGATTTCCACATCTGTGGAGATCCCTACCTGGGCATGGAGGAGGAAATGTCCGTTGCTGACCTCACAATAAGGATTCTTGTGGGCTTCGTTAAAGGCAGAAATGCAATCCATAATCTCTACCCCAAGCTCCGTTGCCTCCTTGCTGTGGCCAAAGCGACAATCACCCTTTCCTTCCTTTTCCAGAAGAATATTGACCGCCTCGGCAAGTCCCACCAAGCCGAACATAGCGGAAAAACGGTCTCTATGGATAAAGCCTTCTTTCGCCAGGAAGTTATTCTCGAAAAAGCCGGACTCTTCCACGATAAAACGAATTCGCTCATCCATATAGCGCACACAAAGATCCATGATATAGGGCAGCTCTTTCTCCAGAAAATCCTTTCTATCCTTGGCTCTCTTGGCAATATTACTTAAGATCAGGCGAACAAGGGTATAGGCTCCCCCTCCGTATGCCAAGCCGTTGTAGCAAGAAGCAATCACATAATTTCCGGAAAAATCCTTGGAATACATCCGGTGGTTGCAAAAGCTTGGCTTGGCACTGGCCATAGCACAGCGAATGGCTTCAACAGCAAAGTCATCCTCGGTAAGCTCCTCATCATATTTCAAGGTAAGATTCGGGACTGCATCCTTGGTTTCCGCCATAGCCCGAAGCAAAAGTCTTCCGGCCTTGGTGGCTTTGGGACCAATGTTGGCATGGGCGAAGGAGTCCAGAATCGTTCTGTCCATCTGGATACAGAAAAGCTTAATCATTTTAAAGGCAAGCTCTTCGTCCATATCCTGCACAAAGGGATCCAGCAGGGTGTCCAGCTGTCCCACATAAACCGGATAATTGGTTACGGATGGAACATGCTTATAAAAGATTTGCAGAGCGTTAATGGCTTCATACAAATCCTTGGGAGGTTCTACCTGCAAGAAAGCGGAGCCCTCCCGAAAGAATTTCTCATAATCCGGGATGATATAGCGGGGACGCATAGGAGCATTTCCTTCGAAAAGGTCGCAAATGCACTGCTTCTCCGGCTCACAACGTAAAACTTCCAAAAGTCCTTCGGGAAGATTCAGAACAGAGAGAAGGGAGTCCGCATGATTGGCCATTGTGGCTACCTTCTGCTCGTGGGTCAAGCTCTTTGACTTTACTGTTTCCAGCATAGCCTGCCGAGCCGCTTCAACTTTTTCCATGGATATTTCTTTCATTTTCTGTCCTTTCTATTCCCCTGTCTTACTCTTTCAGAAAATTCACATCCCTGTAGTATTTTCTCTGTACTTAGTTGTCTAACTCGTAAACATCTCCGTACTTTGCTTCAAAGGCTGCCTTGTTGTTTGGCACCTTCAGCTCGCCGGAAACAATCTTCTTCTTTATTTCTTCTACTTCTTTAACCACTGCAGGATCAATGTTCTCCGTACCGGGAGCCAGGTCTACACCTTCGTCAGCCAAGGTGTAGGTCTTTACACCGCCCTTGATGGTTCCTTCCACCAGTTCCTTGCTTACATCAAATACCGCATTGTCCACTCTCTTCATTGCAGAGGTCAAAATGGTCTTAGGGGCAATAGAGCTCTGATCACTGTCTACACCGATAGCCCAAATCTTCGCTTCCTTACAAGCATCGATTACGCCCAGTCCGGTTCCGCCGGCTACCTGGAAAATAACGTCAGCTCCATTGGTTACCATGTTGTTTGCTTCAGTCTTTCCCGTTGCAGTATCTGCAAAGGAGTTGGCATTGGCCTGTAAAACCTTGGCATTTGCATTGGCGTCCAAAACACCGGCTGTATAGCCGTATCCAAACTGGTTCATCAAGTCCGTAGCCATTCCCAAAACGATACCTACGGTATTCTTCTTAGTGGTCTTTCCTGCAACATATCCTGCAAGGTAAGAAACCTGTGCCTGTTCAAACATCAGAGAAGTAACATTGGAAACATCCGCTAAGGAAGCATCATCCACGATGGCAAACTTTACATCCGGGTTGGAAGCGGACTCTGCCTTTAAAGCATCTGCCAAAGCATAACCGATACAAATAATTAAATCATAGTCCTCATCCACAAAGGTCTCGATATTGGGTTTATAGTCCGCATCGGTCTTAGACTCCAGATACTTTGCCTCAATACCAAGCTCCTTCTGTGCTCTCTGTAATCCTTCCCAAGCAGACTGGTTGAAGGAACCGTCATTTACTCCTCCTACGTCGGTAACAATACCAACCTTCAGCCCCTTGCCGGAAGAAGCATCCTTCTTTTCCGCCTTGCTTTCCTCCGCCTTCTCGGAACCGGCCTCCGTAGCCTTCTCCGATCCCTGCTCGGTAGCCTTGGCACTTTCTTTCTTCTCTCCGCCGGAAGCACCGCAAGCCGCTAAGCTGAACGCCATGGTCAAAGCCAGGAATGCCGCAAAGATTCTTTTCTTCATTTCTCGTCCTCCTTAGATGAAGTCTTTTCTATCTGCCGTTTCCCTACGAAGCTCTTGGCAAATAATAAAAAACTTGTCACATGTACTCTCCCATTATAGGGAAGAAAGAATACGGTGACAAGTCAGTTCCTTTCTTTATTTCATCTTCCTGTACGCAAAAGATTCCTGCCAAAATTTACACTTAAAAATAATGAATTTAATAACGAAAAATCAAGCTCTTTCTCCTGCAAAGGAAATATCGGATTCTATTCCGGAAAATGAGAAAGCAAAAACTCTAAAAATCCTTTCAGGTTCAGATTTCCTTCCCATAAACGCCCCAGAATATAATTTAGCAGACTAAAGCCCACGAAGCAGAATCCGAAAAACAGGAATAAGCTTAGGGCGAAAACGCTGTATAAAAAGCAGATTTTCAGCACCTTTCCGCTTTGACCGTACTCTATTTTCAGGGCTGTATAGTCCAACACAATGCCCAAGGGTATGCCCAAAAGAAACAGAAACAAAGAAAATAGAGGAAAGCCCAAAAGCAGGGAAAAGAAGGATAGACTTGCTAAAAGGTAGAGCGCCAATCTTCCCCTGGTAAAGAGATAAAACAAGGAGGAAAAGCTTCTTCCCTCTGAAAAAAACAGAACCAGGAAGAAGGGTAAGAGCAAAAAGCTTAAGGCATAGAGCATGGAAAATTGAAGAGAAGCTGCCGGATTTCCGTTGGAAAGGTATAAGCCGATGAAAAACATCAGAAGCAAGCTGATAGTAAAAAGCAGAGAGGTACTTTTATGTCCTGTCTTTTCCTTCTCCTTCAACATCGCTTCCTCCGGATCCGCCAAGTACTCCCGGATTTCTCCCCGTAAAAGCTTCGGTGCCTGCAAAAATTCCTTGATTGCTCCGGAGGAAAGAAGGGCAGGAGAAAAGAAGGAAGAACGAGCCTCCACAAAGACCGGAATCCCTTTCCTTTCGGAAGCTTCTTCAATAACAACGGTCTCCGAAGCTTCTGAATGAATCGGTTTTTCCGCTTCCAAAGCTTCCTCTTCCGAATCCCTCTGATTATCCTGTTCTACAGCGTCCTGCTCCTGTTCTGCATACTCTTCTGAAGCTTCTGACAGGGCTTTATCCGTTTCTTTTAGCTCCTGTTCCTCAAAGTTCTGTTCTCTTGTTCTTTCCTGTTTTTCCTGTTTTTCCTGCTCTTCCTGTAAAGTCTTTTCTAAAGCCGCAATCCTTACCTCCAGAGCCTGCTCTCTCTCCTGCCTTAGTCGCTTTTTCTCCGCCTTTTTTGCTTCTTTCTTTGCTGCCTTCTTTTTCACTTTTTTCACTAAGCTTTTTTCTTGCCGAACAAAGGCTTCTTTCCCTTCCGGCTTTTCTCCTTTTTTCTTCCCCATTACACTGAAAATCCCTTCTTCCGCTCTTTTCCTAATTTCTTCTGCCCCATATTGTAGCCTAGTTCTTTTGTCTTGGAAAGAGCTTCCTCCGCCTAATCCCGAATTTCCCATTCTTCCCTTGACTCAATTTTTCCGCTCAAAGTAATAGGGAACCGAAGATTAAGAAGCAACTTTTCATTCCTTTAGCTTTCGAAACAGCAATTCATCCATTTCAACAAAAATGTGGATAAGTCCTTTGTACATTTTCCCAAAAATGGGATTTTAAGAGGACTTATCCACAAAAATTACACTTTTACACATTGCCAAGCTCTTTTTCTGCCTTTTTGCTTTCGATAAATTCAAAAAATCCGGAAAAAAAGTTACGATATTCTTACTTTCCCCATTCTATTTCTTTTAAGAGCGGTATTTAAGAAAGAAGATTCTGATAATTTCCCAGGAAGCTTTTCATTCTTTCCTGCTCTGAAGAAAAGACCTCCTCCGGACTTCCCTCGCAGATTACTTCTCCATCCGCCATAAAAAGGATGCGGTCGGAAATATCTTTGGCAAAGGTCATTTCATGGGTAACAATCACCATGGCCATCTTCTGTCCCTTTAGGGAGCGAATCACGGAAAGCACTTCTCCCGTAAGCTCCGGATCCAGTGCAGAGGTTGGCTCATCAAAAAATAAAATCTTCGGCTCTAAGGCCAGGGCTCTGGCAATAGCCACCCTTTGCTTTTGTCCGCCGGAGAGAGAATAAGGATACTGCTCCGCCTTTTCCAAAAGCCCCATTTGGGAAAGCACTGCTTTAGCTTTTTCTTCCGCTTCCTCCTTTGTTTTTCTCTGCACGTGAATCAGGGGATCCATCACATTTTTCAAAACCGTCCAATGGGGAAAAAGATTGAAATTCTGAAATACCAGGCCGAAAAGCTCCTTGACCTCTTCCTTTTCTTCCTTCGTAGCCTGCTTTTTTTGCCCTTCCGTCAAAGAAAAAATCGCTTTTCCGTCATAGAAAAGCTCTCCTCCCTCCGCCTTTTCCAGGAGGGTGGCAATGCGAAGCAATGTGGACTTTCCGGAGCCGGAGGGGCCGATAATGCTGAGCACCTCTCCCTCCTTACAGGACAGAGAAATCCCTTTCAGGATTTCCTCCCCAGAAAATGCCTTTCGTATATTTTTCATTTCTAAAATCGCCATGCCGCTCTCCTATAGATTGCTCTTATTGATAATAGCTTCTCTTCTATTCCATCCGCTCCTATTGATAATGCCCTACCTTCTATTCCGTCCGCTCTTATTGATAATAGGCCATCTTCTTTTCCATCTGTTCCATAATAAAGGCTACCACAAAATTGAAAATGTAGTATAGCACCCCTGCCATAATCAAGGGGAACATGGAGCTTTGAGAAGAGGACAGCGCCTTTGCCTGGGTAAACATTTCCATAACGGAAATGGAAAAGGCTAAAGAAGTATCCTTTACCAGAGAAATCACTTCGTTGGTAATGGATGGAAGAATCTTCTTCCAAACCTGGGGAAGGATAATGCGGAAGAAACATTGCATTTTGCTGTAGCCGAGAATTTCCGCCGCCTCATACTGCCCCCGGTCCATGGATTGAATTCCGGAACGGTAGATTTCTGCAAAATATGCCGCATAATTCAGGATAAAGCCGATATATACCGCCGTCATGCGGTAACCCGGATGGAGACTGACTTTGAAAATGTAATAAGGGCCGTAATACACCATAAAAAGCTGGAGCATTAAAGGCGTTCCCCGCATAAAGGAAATGTAGATCTTGATGATTCCCGAAATCAGGGGGTTCTTATGCATCCTGCCAAAGGCCACCAAAAGACCTAAGGGCAAAGAAAAAAGGAGGGTTATGGTGAAGATTCCCAGGCTCACCAGCAATCCTTCTCCCAGCTTCCACAGCACCACAGTCCACTCCATTTTTTCTCCCCTTTTCGTTTTTATTAGTCTTTTTTCTCTACTACTCTATTGATTTAGTCTTATTCTACTGATTTGGTCTTACTCTACTGATTTAGTCTTGTTCTATTGATTTCATCTTGTTCTATTGGTTTCGTCTTTCTCTCTTGATCCATTCACTCTATTGTGTTTGTGAATGTTCCATACTACTCTCTGCAAAACGCCTTTATTTACCGTTTCAAAATTTTGTTTTTCCTATTGTAAGATAAAACCTTCCGTTGTGCCAAACCATTTTTCATTGATTTTATCAATTACGCCTTCTTCCTTCATTTCCAAAAGGATTTTCTTCACTTTATCCGCAAGCTCTGTACTTCCCTTCTTAAAACCGATACCGTACTGCTCCTCTGTCAGGCTTTCAGAAAGAACTTTGGCCTTCTTTTTAAAGGTCTTAATCTGATATTCCGCCACTACGGAATCCATACAAATGGCATCACAGGCACCGGATTCCAAATCCATCATGGCATTCTGGTAGTCTCCCACCTCGGTGAGGCTGCCGAAGCTATCCTTTAAGCTCTTATTTTCCTCCCGGTTTAATGCGGTAAGTCCGGTGGAGTCCTTCTGTACCTCTACCGCCTTTCCCTTTAAATCGGAAAGACTGCTGATGTCACTGTCTTCTCTTACCACAAAGACCTGCTTATTGGCTAAGTAAGGTCCTACAAAGGTATAGCTGTCCTCACGGCCTTCCATACCGAAGCCGTTCCAGATACAATCAATGTTTCCGGAATTTAATTCTAAATCCTTGGCATCCCAGTTAATGGGCTTGGGTACAAAGGTCAAATCCAATCTCTTTGCCACTTCCTCTGCCAGCTCCAGGTCATAGCCGGTGTAGTTTCCATCCTCTCCCACAAAGCCCATGGGAGGGAATTCCTGGTCAAAACCCACGGTGAAGCTTCCGTTACTTCCCTCCACCTTGGCTTCTGCCTTTTCTCCTGCCTTCTCGGTACCGGCCTGCTCGCTGCCTGCCTGAGTACTGCCCTCTTCCTTGCTTCCGGAGCTACTTCCGGTAGTACTCTTTCCTCCGCAAGCCACCATTCCCAGTGCCAAAACTCCTGCAGTTGCCATCCATAAAAGATTTCTTCCAAACTTTTTCATACTCTTCTCCCTTTCCTTCTCTATTTTTACTTTGATTTGCTATCATGCTAATACGTTACTATGCTAAAGTGTTTTTGTCAAGATTTTTTTAGAAGATATTACAGAGTATCCGGCTATACATCCAGGGCAAAGGAGATATCCCACACTGGGAAAGTGGTACTCATTACGCATAAAAAAGGCCTGAAATCGGGAAACTTCCCTTTTTCAGACCTTTTTCCATAAAGCGAAATATATTTCTGCTGCTGTCTATTACTCTTTTGCCTTGGTTTCGATGGTAGCCATTACAGAGCTTTCCTCTGTAGAAGCGATAGTCTCTTCTTTCTTCTTGGAATCCTCCTTAGCCTTGGAGGATTCTTTGCTTGCAGAAGACTCCTGCTCCTTTGCAGCCTCTGTCTCGGCTTCGCTTGCCTTGCTCTCCTTGCCCTTATCGCTATCCTGCTCCATGATTACGGAAGGCTCTTCATTCTTTACGGTAACCTGAGACTCAACATATTCCATCACTTTATTACGGATAGCCGCTTCTTCTACCAGCTCCTTACCGTACTGCTCAATCAGCTTCACACGGTTAGTCTTTTCTCCGGTTAAGGAAGACTCCGCCTCAGCCAGCTCATCCAATAAAGCATCGGTTACCTTAATACCCTGATCGTCCGCCAGCTTTCGCATTAAGAAAAGCTGCTTTGCATAATCCTCCGCTTTGGCATAGGCATCCTCTTTATACTCTTTCACGGTCTTTCCGGACATGTTGATGATATCCGCAACGGACAAGCCGTAGCTCTTCATCTGTTTAAGAGTTGCATCTAAAAGATAAGCCTTTGCGTATTCCATAAGCTTCTCGGAGGGCTTAACGGTAGTTTTTTCAATAATCGCCTGAAGTGCCTGATCCTGAATGTTGGAATGGTAGTTAAAATCCTTTCTGGCCTGAAGCTGCTCACGAACCTGATCACGGTAGCTCTCTACGGTTTCCGCAGTGGTACCGTCATAATTCTTTACCCATTCATCCGTTAAGGTAGCGGGACGCTTTACTTCATGAATCTTTACCGCAAATTCCGCAGCCTTACCGGCAAGCTCTTCATTGCCATAGCTCTCCGGGAAGGTAACCTTAACGGTAACGTCTTCTCCGGCCTTCTTACCAATCAGCTGATCCTCAAATCCGGGGATAAACTGTCCGGAGCCAAGCTTTAAATCCTGCTTCTCCGCTGTACCGCCGTCAAACTTCTTTCCGTCAATGGATCCGCTGTAGTCGATATTTACGGTATCTCCTTCCTTGGCCGCATCATCTACCACTGTAGGATTCTGATCCAAAGTCTGCTGGATAGCATTATCCACTTCTTCCTGGGTTACATTCTCCAATGGCGCTACCGTAACGGTAATGCTCTTTAAATCCGGAAGGGTGATGCTTCCCATCTCGGAAAGCTTGGGCTCTTCAGGAACCTTTAAAGCCTCCAGCTCTTTAATCTCAGGGCTGTCCTCGGTTAAAGTAGAGGAACTTACCTCACTTCCGGAAGCCTTCTCGGACTCCTTGGTCTCTGTCTTCTTGCCGCAAGCTGCTGCCATAATCGCCATAGCCAGAATGGCTGCCGATGCAAATAATTTTCTTTTTCTCATAATACTCCTTAGTTTCTTGGAAAAATTCTTTTCCTGTTTTCGATATTTTTGCTGCCAATGAGTTTACTCTCTATTGAAAGCTAAAAATGCCTTGTAAGTATAATAAACATCCAGCTTTGCTGTCAATTCAAATGGCGCATGCATGGAAAGAACTGCTACTCCTAAGTCTACGGTATCCACATTCATATTACCCATATACATGGCAATGGTTCCTCCGCCGCCTTCGTCTACCTTACCAAGCTCTCCCACCTGCCAGCAAACCTTGGCATCTTCCATGTATCCGATAACCTTCTGCATAGTTTCTGCGGAAGCATCATTGGAATAGCCCTTTCCTCTGGAACCGGTGTACTTGGTAAGAACCGGACCATGGTTAAAGAAACAGGAGTTCTGCTTCTCATATACATCCGCCCAGGTCGGATCATAGGCTGCATTTACATCGGAAGAAAGACAAATGGAGTTTCTCAGGATATCCCGTACCCTCTCTCCCTCACACTCCGCCAAATCCTCTACAAAGTGGAGAAGAGCATCGGACTGCATTCCGGTATTTCCGGTGGAGCCGATTTCTTCCTTATCCACCAATGCGGTAAGAGAAGTAAATTCCGGAGTCTTACACTCCAGCTCCGCCATCAAAGCGGTATAAGCACAAACCTTATCATCCTGTCCGTAAGCGCCTACCATGGAACGATCCAGTCCCACATCGCAAGCCTTCTGTGCAGGAACTAAGGTAAGCTCAGCCCGCATAAAGTCCTGCTCTACCATGCCGTACTGCTCATGAAGAATGGAAAGAATCTTCAGCTTAAAGGCTTCCTTTACTTCCTTGTCATCAACGGGGGTAGAGCCCAAAAGGATATTTAACTCCTCTCCCCGGATACCGTCACTTAACTTACGGTCGTCCTGCTTCTTGGAAAGGTGGGGAAGCAGGTCGGTAATCACCAGGATGGGATCTCCTTCCTTCTCTCCAAGGTCAAAATCCACATGCTTGCCATCCCGGAACATTACTCTTCCGTGAAGAGCCAGAGGAATGGTACTCCACTGGTACTTCTTAATTCCTCCATAGTAGTGTGTCTTAAAGTAGGAAAGCTCCTCCTGCTCATAAAGCGGATTGGGCTTTAAGTCGATTCTGGGAGAATCAATGTGGGCGATATTAAAGTGAATTCCCTGATCCAAGGGCTTCTTTCCCATGGTTACCAGGAAAATGTTCTTGCCTCTGTTGATAAAGTACAGCTTATCTCCGGTCTTATACTTCACGCCTCTTGTGAATTCCTTGTAGCCTGCCTTCTTTGCCAGCTCCTCGCTGTACTTTACGCATTCTCTCTCAATCTTGGACCGGTCTAAGAAGGTCTTGTAGCCCTCCGCAAAGTCCATAGCCTTCTGCAAATCCTCCGGTCTTTCCTTCGCGATATGCTGAGGCTTAAAACACAACTTCTCTTCTAACTTCTGTCCCTCTGTCTTTCCCATAAAGGCACCTCCTTCAAAGCGTTTTCTGAAATTTTACTGTGTTCCTGTGTTGAAAATGTGAAAAAAAGCGGGATTTCACCGCTTTTTTACTCTCCTGCTGTTTCGACTTAATGGATGAATCCTGCGCGGTTTAAAGGCCAATAGCAAATGTATACCTTAGCCAACATTTTCTCCCGCTTTACAAACTGGTTTTCTCCCCAGAAACGGGCATCCGCAGAATTGTTTCGGTTGTCTCCCATCATAAAATAGCAGCCCTCCGGAACGGTCACATCCACCTCCGGGAATTGGTTGCCATCCACAATCATGGGCTCCGGCAAATAACTTTCCGTAATGGCCTTTCCATTGATGTATACAGTGCCCACCGGCACCTTTCCGGAAGAGGACTGTACCGCCAGCTTCTTAATCATGCCGGCATCCACCTCTCCGGTCTTCTTTACTTCCACATGATCTCCCGGCATACCGATGACTCTCTTTACATAGTAAATAACCTGGTTTCTCTTATCCTCCCGGCCGTCATAGGGGCAGACTCCCTTATCATTTTCCCGGTAAATCTGATGGTCGTTTCGACATTGATAGCCATACAAAAAGATAGCCACATCTCCTCTTTCCACCTGTCCGAAACGGTAATGAAGACGGGAACCGAAAACACGGCTTCCCGCCATAATGGTATTTTCCATGGATCCTGTAGGAATGGTGGAATTTGCAATCACGTAATTGTTCAATATAAATGCGGCAATTCCCGCCACCAAAAGAATCTTCACCCACTCAAAAAGCTCTCCCAAAAAGCTTTGGGGCTTCTTTCGACTGCTCTTTTTCTTATCCTGCTCTTCCTGCATAGCTTCTCCCTTTTTCTTATTAAAAAATCGTTCTCTTAAGAAGACTTTTCCCCGTTCTGCTCTTGTCTTCTTGCGGTCATATACCGGTGCTCTTCCTCCAGCTCCTTATACAGCTGCAGAAGACTCCAATCCCTATTATGTTCCGTTTCCATACATTTTAAATCCACCCGGATTCCCAGCTTCTTTAAATCCGTCAAAAAGTCTCCCACCTCCTTGGGGGAAAATCCGATGAATTTCAAAAGCTCCGCATCCTCCGGCAGACTCAGTATTTCCTCTTCCGGTGCAGACAGCAGCCTAATCTTTCGGATGATGGCCACACCCCGGACCTTATTTACTTTATCGACATCTTTTCGATGGATATAGAGTATTTTTTTCTCCATTTCCTCTCCTTCCCGGTATTTTCATTCGCTTTTTTCAAGTTTCCTTAGCGCAAATCCCGCCTTACAACTTAGGCAAAGCTCTTGCCTTACCTCTTAATGAAGATCTTAGCTCACATCTTAGCGGAACTTTTGTCTTCTATCCTAGTTACGTTCTTGTATTAGTTCTTCCATAAACGCCGTCATTTCCTGTAGAAGAATCGGGCGTACCTCTTCATTTAACACTTCATGCCGTAATTTGGGGAAAATGTGAAGCTTAAGCTTGGGATTTCCCAGTTGCTTTAGCATAGCATAAAGACTTGCCGGCCCTTTGCCGTATTCTCCCACCGGATCCGCACCGCCGGAAAAAAGAAAGCAGGGAATATCCTTCAGCTTTTTGATTTCCGCATATTCATTAACCCTTACCAAAGCAGCCAAGAGATCTGCATAAGCTCCCAGGGTAAAGCCCACTGCCAAAGGATCCCGGGCATTTGCCTGACTCACCTCTTCCTTAGTGCAAATCCAAGCCGATAGGCTCTTGGGATTCGGGATATGACGATTGAAATACTTCGCCAGGAGAATGCTTTCCTTTAGCGCATCATCCTTAGCTCCTCGAAGCTTCTTTTGAACAGCAATGTAGCCCTGCACCGGAAGCAGTACAGGACTTCCCCCTGCCGTTCCGGAAAGCAGTAAGCCCTTTAAGTCTTCCCCATAGCGTGCAGCATAGTCTCTTGCCAGGAAGGAACCCATGGAATGGCCGAAGAGAAAAATCGGCAGATTCGGAAACCATTTTTTTATCTGCAAGAGGCTTCTATGAATATCATGAATAATGCTTTCCCAGCCGGAGATGTCTCCAAAGTAGCCGGGAATATTGGCACTTTTTCCATGTCCCTGAATATCCATACCGCAAACCACATAGCCCTGCTTCGCCATGTACTCAAAAAGATAACGATATTTTCCGATATGCCCCTGCATCCCGTGGAGAACAAAAAGAATCCCCTTCTTTTCAAGACTTTCCTCCTGCCACAGAACATTATAAATTTTCCCAAGCCCGTTGCTGGCTTCCCTTTTCCACTCTCTTCTTTCCATCCTTCTCCTTTTGCTTTATATCGGCTTTCACGAAAGCTTTATATCGACCTTCACGAAAGTTTTATATCGACCCTCACGAAAGCCTCCTATCAGGATTTTCAATATCCCCCATAATATCATGCTTTCCGCAGGAGATACAAGAAAAGAGCTTCTTATCTCTTTACAATTTTTATAATTTTTTCAAAGGAAGAAAGGGGCTGTAATAAAATGGAAAAGGATAAATAAGTTTTGGAGGCATAGGTCTAGTTGGGGGCACGCTCTCGCTAACTTCGCCTCCTAGCAGTACTAACTTCAAGCATCGCCTTGCTCGCTTTCAGTAAGTACTGAGGGGCTCAGATTACCCCCTTTTAGACCTATAATGCAAAAACTTGCATCAAAATCCGATTTTATTACAGCCCCTTTTTTCCTTTTCCTCTTCTCCCTATTTTTTTTTCTTCCTTTATGATATATTTAAAAGGTTATATTTGTTGAATTTTTTAAGACTAATGAAAGGAGGGTTTATGCTGATTTGTCCGATATGTGATTCTACCTTAGTGAATCGTGTTTGTCCGATTTGCAAAAGGATTGTGAAGAATCCCTGGGTTTTGGATGACCGGGTATTTATTAATCGTTCCCATTCTCTTCCGGATGATTTCTGTGAATATCATGGAAATGGGCGAAAAGTCACCTTATTAAACAAAGTGGATCACAAAGGCTCCTCGGTGATTTCTCCCAAAGTAAATCCCCTAAAACAAGCACACAATCCCAGTCAGTCTCAAATGGTGGATACGGTTATGAAGAAAGGAATTCCGCCGAAACCGACATTTTCCTACAATAAGAAGAAAGGATAGAAATTATGCCATTTATTGTTTTTTTAGTCATTGTAATTTTTCTAATCAGCACCACGATTCGTATCGTACCGGAAGCCTGTGCCATGGTTGTGGAGCGTCTTGGACGTTTTCATACCGTATGGCGCCCGGGTATTCACTTCCTGATTCCCTTTGCGGATCGTATCGCCAAGAGAATTAACTTAAAGGAGCAGGTAGCGGACTTCCCGCCCCAGCCGGTTATTACCAAGGATAATGTTACCATGCGAATCGACTCCGTTGTCTTCTTCGTCATCACCGATCCTAAGCTTTATGCCTACGGTGTGGAGAATCCCATCGCAGCGATTGAAAACTTAACCGCTACTACTCTTCGTAATATCATCGGTTCCATGGACTTGGATACCACTTTGACTTCCCGTGATGAAATCAACACCCAGATGCGTTCTCTTTTGGATGTGGCTACCGATCCTTGGGGAATCAAGGTGAACCGTGTAGAGTTAAAGAACATTCTTCCTCCTGATGCCATCCGTGAGGCCATGGAGAAGCAGATGAAGGCGGAGCGTGAGAAGAGAGAGTCCATCACTCTTGCAGAGGCTAAGAAGCAGTCCGCTGTCCTTACCGCGGAAGGTAATAAACAGGCCGCTATCTTAAATGCGGAGGCGGACAAGCAGAGAACCATCCTTGCAGCGGAAGCCCAGAAAGAAAAAGAAATTCGAGAGGCGGAGGGTCGTGCTCAGGCGATTTTGGATTTGCAAAAAGCAGAGGCGGAGGGTATTCGTCTTCTGAAGGAAGCCGGTGCGGATGATGCTGTACTTCGCATTCGCAGCTTAGAAACCTTTGCCAAGGTATCTGAAGGAAAGGCTACTAAGATTATTATTCCTTCCGACATCCAGAACATGGCAGGCTTGTTAAACGGACTGAAGGAAAGCCTCAGTTCTCCCTCCTGCTCTTCCCTTTCCTCTGTTCCGGAAAACGAAAATGAGGAAGTATGATAAAAATTATCTTCTTTGACATTGACGGCACCTTGCGTCCCTTTGAAACCGGAGTGATTCCGGAGGACAGTAAGGCTGCCATCAAAAAAGCCCAAGATGCCGGTGTGCTTTGCGCCATTGCCACCGGCAGGCACTGGGTAGAGATTTACAATGAAGGCCTTGTGGAGGATATGTACTTTGACGCCTTTGTCACCCTTGACGGAGCCTATGACTATATTCTGCATCCGGAAAAGACAAGACCTGTTTTCCAAAAGCAGGGGGCCAAAAAGCCGAAGGACTACCACTTTCTGATTGATGAGGCAGGCCTGCCCCTTCCCTACTTCGATCCTAAAAACGGAGAACTGCTTTTAGGGGAATCTATTGCTCCGGAAATGGTGGATAAGGTTTTGGCAATGGCAGAAGAAGATCCCTTTCCCATCCTGTTTTTAGAAGAGCGGAGACTTTATGCAAACTTTGTAAATGATGCCCTGCTCCGTTGCCTTTCGGAAATCAAGTCCGGCCTTCCTCCCATCCTTCCCCTATCGGAAGCAA
>ERZ773045.136-NODE-136-length-39273-cov-7.580422_pt1 | contig 39273 bp, 29 predicted proteins | sample MGYA00580635_ERZ773045 | MGnify/ENA primary metagenome ERZ773045 (study PRJEB29015, sample SAMEA2738115) | human oral metagenome | biome: human oral; feature: human-associated habitat; material: saliva | place: China | collected 2261 ...
TAGTTCTCTCTCAAAAGGTTTTTAAAGAAATAAATCTAAAAAAAGCAAGAATAAAGTCTTGTTTTTAAAAATTATAGCTATCTTTGCAAACGAACCTAAAGAAGTGTTTAGCGAAGCATTTCTTTATATGTAGGTGGTTTTTATTTGTGCGAACATTTAGAACTATCAATTAGACTGAAGAAAAAAAAGTAAACTAGATATAATAATAACTATAATTTAACAACGTATGAAGAAAGTCTACTATTCTTTTGTCTTAGTGTTAATGACACTAATGTCAATGAATGTGCTGGCTGATACACCTATTAAGTTAGATGTAGATGATGCCAGTAGAATTAGAGTGAAAGTTAATTATTCGCCCATTGAAAATATAAAAAATGGTGTGAACGAATTAACCGTGCCACAATATGGTTCAGTTCAAATAGAAGCCAAAGATGGTTCGTATTTAACACGAGTTTATAAAACTAACAAAGATGGAGAGGCAGTAGCACAATCTATTTCCAATCTAACTTCGTGTAACATTTATTTAACAGATGCAGATAAAAACCTAAAATTTACGGTAAAATCGGGAGTTTTAGCCGATGCACGCACAGCATCGTGCACAGTAAAAGTAGACGATGCTACAAAAGTTAAATTAGAACGTTATGAATCGCACACAGTTGTGAGCCTACAAAATGGCGATAACACAGTGAAGTATATTCCTAATGTGGAGAAAACCTTAATAATAGGCAATGCAAACTATGGCGATGCTCCACTTTATAAAGTAACACTCGATGGTACAGAAGTAGAAAGTTCAGGCAATCAGTTTTTTGTAACACCGAAAGAAAATAGTGTAATATCAATTGCAGCAAACTATCCAGATGTAGATTGTGGTGTGAAATTTAATTTCTCAAGCAACGATGTGAAAGGTATTCTTGCCAAAGTAACAGTGAATGGCGAAGAAGTAACCAACTATAACGATGCAAATTTCACGGTTAAGGCAGGAACAAAGTTAGCACTTACTTTCGATAAAACGAACTACGCTTTAGAGTCGTTTAAAGTGAACAATGTGGAAACAAGTGTTTACGGAACGTTTGAATATCTTGTGAAAAATGCAACAACCTTCGATATTAAAGCACGCAAATATGCAACAATAAAGGCAACACTGAATGTTGATAAGGCAGAAAATATTACAGTTTATCACGGCAGTAGCTATAATAATAAGGTGATAGCCATAAAAGATGGCGAAAACACTATTGAACTGAACGAAGTTAGCAGTATGATTCAGGTAAAGCCCAATAGTGGTTGCAAAATAGAGAGCCTTAAAGTAGATGGAAATGTGAAGACCGCTGGTGGCGATGGCATTTACGAAATAAATCTTGCAGAAGGAATGAAGATAGAAATTACGACATCTGCCATTGTACGCGACCAAAAAGCAATTGTATATATAGACGATATAAGTCTTGCTAATTATGGTTTTAATTTTTATCGTTCCGACCATTCAACAGTTCCTATGCAAAGTGGCGAAAACACATTGATGTTTTCTGCCGACGATAATGTATTTATGTTCGGAGCATACGGTAACGACCTTAGTAAAATGTTAGTAGAACTAAATGGCGAGAAAGTAGAACCAGCTTACGTAGGCGGAACCAGTTACGAAGTAAAATTAAAAAATGGCGATCGTTTAGAAATTAGGCTTAGTGGTCCTAATGGAATTGACGAAATAGAATTGCAATCAATAAATAAAAACACAGTGGTTTATCGTATTGACGGTACACGTGTAAAAGGTGCAACATTGTCTCCAGGAGTGTATATTATTAATGGAAAGAAAACTATAATAAACAAGTAATGAGAAAATTTACATTCACTATTCTATGTTTAGGTTTGGCTTGTTCTGCATTTGGTCAATCTAAACTCGACTTACAAAGTCGTATGATGTTATTGCAAATGCGCAATACATCAATACCGACTTACAATAGTCGTACACGTTCTTTCGAACGTCCGAAAGTAATTCAGCCAAATGTAATGGCAATGATAGAATTTACTGGCAATAATGCCCTTAGCGAACTGGAAGCACAAGGCGTAAAAGTGCTAAGAGTGCGTGGTAATATTGCAATAGTAATGGTTTCTACAGCCGATGTAGAGCGTATTTCAGATATGAGATGTGTGCATCGTATGGAATTATCGCGCCCAGTTTATCAGAAAATGGACATTGTTCGTCAGGTAACAGGCATAGATAAAATACATAAAGGCGTAGATTTGCCACAAGCATATACAGGAAAAGGCGTAGTAACAGGTATTGTTGATGGTGGTATAGACCCTAATCATATAAACTTTTTAAAGCCAGATGGTACAACACGTTTTGGTTATTTAAGTAAGATTACAGCAACCACCACCACTCAACAAGGATATCTTTACCAAAATTATTATCCTCGTGCAGTGCTCGACACAATGAAACAACGTGATGATACGTATGCTATAGAAGATTTTGCAACCGATAGTTATACAAATTTCCACGGAACACATACAACTGGTATAATGGCGGGTGGTTATAAAGGAAATATTACGGTAGCAAAAACCGACGATCAAGATATTTCTTATAAAGTAACCGAAGCAAATCCATATTATGGCGGTGCAACCGAATCGGAAATAGTAGCTTCGTGTGGCGATTTACGCGATCAATATATTGCTTTTGGTGTAGACGATATTATTAACTATGCAAAACTTTCAGGTCCGAAAGCAAAACCTTGTGTAATAAATCTCTCATTAGGTAGCAATATTGGTGCACACGATTCAACAAGTGTAATGAATCGTTTCCTTGCTCTTTGTGGTAAAGAAGCAATTATTTGTGTTGCAGCAGGAAATGAAGCCGACCATCCAGTAGCATTAACTGCAAAGTTTAATAATGCCGACGAAACAGTTCAAACATTTATTCGTCCAACAATGGAAGGCGAATATAAAGCATCAAACAAGTCTTATTACAATCTTCGTAACGGACAAATTTGTGCTTATAGCAATAATGCTGATGAATTTGAATTGCAAATAGTAGTTACCAACGGTACACGTAACAATAAAGTAGCTGCTCGTATTCCTGTAGATCATAATACAAATGGACAACCAATAATTTACTCTTCAGGTGGCGATTATGCAATTTCAGGTTCAGTTGTAAATCAAACATTTGCCAAAGCTTTTAATGGATATGTAAGTGCTGCATCTATTAAAGATCCAGAAACAGGACGTTATTATGTGCTTGCTGAATTTTTAACAAGCGACAATCAAACTACCAATAAAGATGGCAATTATAAATTAGGTCTTATAATAAAGAGTAAAAAGGCTGGACAACGTGTAGATGTTTATGGCGATGCACAGTTAGTTTACTTCGACGATTATGATCAACCAGGTTGGGTAAAAGGTTCTCGCAATGGTTCAATAAGCGATATGGCTTGTGCTGCTAATGTAATAAGTGTTGGTAGTTATAATGTACGAAACCATTGGCCATCATTAGATGGATATGTTTATGGCTATAATAAGAAAGGACAAGGAAACGATTTTCCAGCTGGTGAAGTATCTCGCTTCTCTTCTTATGGAACATTAGCCGATGGTAGAAATCTTCCAGACATTTGTGCCCCTGGTGCATCTGTTATTTCTTCTGTAAACACATATTGTGTAACAAATCCTGACATGGGTTATACACCAGCTGCGTTGCAAGCAGAACTAAAAAAAGATAAGAAGACTTATTATTGGCATCAATCTCTTGGAACATCAATGGCAACACCAGTAGTTGCTGGCGCAATTGCATTATGGTTAGAGGCAAATCCTTCTTTAACTTATAAAGATGTAGTGCGTATAATAAAAGAAACAGCTGTAAAAGACGATTTTGTAAAGAACACTGGCGACCCTGTACAATGGGGAGCAGGAAAGTTTGATGCATACGCTGGTTTAAAACAAGTATTGAAAGAAAAGGCTGCAAATGGTATTCAAGGAATAAAAGCAAACGAAAAAGAAACACCAATATTAACAATGACTGGTACACGTTCGTTTACAGTGTTCCTTTCAAATGCAAAACAGCTAAATGTACGTGCTTATACACTCTCTGGACAATTAGTGCATACAAATATTGCACAAGGAAATGAAACAAATATAGATGCTTCTGCATGGGAAAAAGGTGTATATCTTATTCAAGTAAACGGAAGTTCTGCACAACGAATTATTATCTATTAAAAATATGAAGAAAAAAAGAAATTTTCTCTCGTCGGTATTATTAATACTGATGACGATGATTTTGAATTCTCTCGGTGCACATGCGCAAAGTGAGGAACCAATCATCAGTTTTCATACAAATGTATATGAAAAAGCTAAAGGTACAGGCGTAACGCCAAGTGTATCATTTGCTCTTGGAGCTGCAAACGAAAAACAAGTTGTTAATATCGATTGTGGTAACGGTGAGGAAGAATTCGATGTAGATGTTGCTCAAATTGGCGAAAATCAATCTATAAAAGGTTCTCTTTATATAGGACAAGTTTCTAAAGATGGTTGGGTGAAAATTTATGGCGACCCAACAAAACTCTACTATTTTAATGCTTCTGGTAATGAAATTGACGAAATTAAGTTCAGCAATAAGTTAGGACTTCGTGTTCTTAATCTCGAACATAATGTATTAACTTCGCTCAATATCGACGATTTAAAGGGATTGCAGGTTATATATTTACAAGATAATCCATTTGCGAAAGCTACTCCTTTAATGATTGGCTCTTTACCTAATCTTTTGGTATTAGAAATTCCACAATGTGGTCATATCTCGCCAAACTTTACTCTTCGCAATTTCCCTGTACTTCGTTCGTTCGATGCTTATCATTCTCTTACTTTAACAAGCGTAGACCCTACAGCTTGCCCATTATTGCAACGTTTGAGTCTTGATATGACGAATGTTTCTTCGGTAGATCTTTCTAAAAATCCAGATTTACAAGTGTTGAACGTTAGCGATTCGCGCATTAGTTCGCTCGATCTTAGTCATAATCCAAAGATAAGAGAACTTTATATCTCTCATACTTCTGGAACTGTGAACACCGATATTAAGTTCGAAACTATAGATGTAACGCATTGTCCAGAGCTTTACTATTTCTTCTGTGGTGGTAACAAGTTTAAAACTCTAGATTTAAGTAAGAACCCTAAACTCTTTACTTTCTCTTGCGACGATAACTTGTTGCGTTCTCTTGATGTTACTAAGAATACCGACCTTTATAGTGTTAGTGTTCGTAATAATTATATGGACTTTGCTACCTTGCCTTGGCCAGGAAACTGGTTTGAATATTACCATGCACAGCGCGAAATGGAATTGAACGATTCTTATAAAGTAGGCGATGTTATCGATCTTAGCAATCGTGTTTTGCGTCAAGGTACAACAACTAATGGTATTCTTTATAGAGTTCCAAAGGACGATCCAACTAAACCTGTTGAATTGGACAATACATATTATAAATATGAAAATGGAAAAGTTACGTTGCTGAAGGCTCTTGAAGATCAAGTTTTCATTCAGTACACAAATTCTGTATTGAAAGATTATCCTATTCGTACCGAAAACTTCACTGTTAGAACTGTTGAAAACTTTGGTAAAGACACAAAGGCTGTAGAATTTTCTAGTCTTGGCTCTGCAGGCGCTCCAATAAAAATGTCTGTTGGTATTTTAGGTGCAACCGATGCTAAGCCTGTTTCTGTGAAAATAGATTTAGGAGATGGCAATTTAGTTCCTTTTGCAATTAAATCTGAAGAACCAACAACTCCTAATATAGATACACAGCGTAAGGGTTCTGGTAATATTATTATTTATGTGCCACAAGATAATTATATTACTGCTTTAGAAACCGACAACTTGCCAATTGATAATATCGACCTTACTGCATTAAATCAGTTGCGAGTTCTTGCTTTGAAGAATGCTGGTTTAAGAAATATCGATCTTGGTTACAACAATAAATTAAGAAAACTAGACCTTTCTGGCAACTTGCTTACAAAACTTACCTTAAAAGGTCCGTCTTCTTACTTCTATAAGAGTTTGCTTACCGATATTAATTTAAGCAACAACCAGTTGGAAAGCTATGAATTTGATGATTTCTATGCTATTCGCAAATTCGATATTAGTCATAATAAGATGAAAGCATTAGATGTTTCTGATGCAGACAATCTTCGTTCGCTCAACATTTCTAACAATGCTTTCACACGTTTGTTATTGAATCATAGCGAACTTTTAGAAAGCTTAGATGCTTCGAACAACGAACTTAACGAAGTTAAAATACCACCTGTTGCTCCTTTGGCTTATTTAAACATAAGTGGTAACAACTTTACATTGGCAAATATGCCTGCCGATTTCGGTTTAGATGCTACACACTTTATTTATGCTCCACAACATGTTCTCGAAATTTCTACATCTTCTCCAGGTATCGACCTTTCTGAACAATTCATTACAAAGAATGGCGCTACAACTCAATATGTATGGAAGAAAGAAAATGGACAGACACTTGTTGAAGGTACAGACTATACTATTAAAGATGGTGCTTCTAAATTTAAGAACTTAACTGTTGGTAAGATTTATTGTGAAATGACTCACGCTGCTTATCCAGCATTTACGGGTGCAAATGTATTTAAAACTACGCTTGTGCAACCAATTGATATGCCTAAATATGAATTGGCTTCTTTCACAACTATAAATGCAACTGATAGTGTTGATTTGTCGTTAGCAAGTCCTGTTAAGGGAACTTCTGTTTACTTTGAATGGAATGGCGACGGAAATGTTACTCAATACACCTTAGACACAACTTACAAGCTGTTTAGAGCTAAATCTAAAGCTAATAAGAAAGTACGTGTACTTGTTGCTAATGCCGACGATAAATTATCGGTATTCAGTATTTCAAAGGTTAAGATTGGCGAATCTGATTTCTCTGGATTAAAAGATACTCGCTCTATTACAATTGCTGATGCTGAAATGCAGTCTGTAAAAATACCTGCTTCTACTGCTTTAACTCAGTTGAATTTGAGTGGAAATGAACTTACAGAATTTGATTTGTCTGATTATCCAAACCTCTATTTCTTGTCTTTAACCAACAATAAGATTAAAGATTTCGATTTATCGAAAGGTAAGAAACTTGGTCTTGCATTTGTTTCAGGTAATAAGCTGAAGACTATTAAGATTGATAACCCCGATTTGTGGAACCTCGAATTGAGTAAAAATGCTCTTGAAAGCGTTTCTCTCGATAAGGCTCCTGCTTTGGAACAACTTTGGTTGAACGATAACTTGCTAACACAGGTTGATATTTCTAAGAATACTAAGTTGGGTGTTTTGAATCTTGTTAAGAATAGATTGAGATTCTCTACAATGCCAATTGCTGTAGATAAAGATGGAGTTGCAAAATTCCAAAAGTATTCTTATAACTTGCAAGAACCTCTTGATGTTGCATTGAATGGTTCTAGTGTAGACTTGAGTTCTGAAGCAACTATCGACGGAGCACCTACAGAATTCCGTTGGTTTATAGACCGTATTAACGTTATTGATGGCGAACCACAAGGCGAAGAATTGGATAAAGACGACGAATATACCATTGCAAATGGTGTAACAACATTTAAGCTTACAAAGACAACTAATCATCTTGTTTGCTTAATGCGTAATCCTCGCTTGCCGAATTTATATCAAATTACAAATTATGTGAACTTTGAGACAACTGGTGTAAATGGTGTTTCTGCTAATAACGATATTCAGGTGCAACTTGTAAATGGTGGAATTACTGTAGTGGGTGCAAAGAACAACACACTTGCAGTTTATACCATCGATGGTAAGCTTGCTTATCAGAATAAACAAATTAGCAACGACGAACATATATCTCTTGCTGCTGGCACATACGTAGTACGTGTTGGAAACAAAGTTGCTAAAGTAACTGTAAAGTAAAATAATTCTTTCGTAGAATTATCTACAAATATCAAGGTCGTATCATAAAGTTTGTTTTATGGTACGACCTTTTTTCTTGCTCTATTTTCTAACAAATACGAATTAGCCATTACCACATTAGGGTTTAATAGTAATATATGAATGATGTTGTAGGCTAATCTGAATTTCGTCTGCTTTATGCACAGAGTGTAATAATTAGATATGCGTCCCAGCTTAGTATTTACGCCGTTGCTTTTACGTGTAAACAAACATTACTTTACATAGAAACAAACAATCTTTCATATATTAAGAAGCAATTATTTACACGTAAGTAAAACTTTATTTACGTGTAAGTAAAACTCTACTTACGTGTAAGTAAAACTTTATTTACGTGTAAATAAAACTATTTTATGCTTATAAACGCAATGTGCTTTCATAATAGAAACAGAAGAATACAATGAGAAAATTTATTGTGCACCTGTGTTTTCGTGTTTGTGTAACTCTTGTTATGCGAAAAATTTTTTATGCGTTTCAACAGCTTATAGAATACGCATAAGTTATTAGCGCAATTGTGTGTAAAACAAAATATCCCCTACGCTGGTGGTAGGGGGATAAAGAAAACTTTCTATTAAGATAGGGTATGGTTTTCGTTCATTTGTAGCTTCGAACAGAAAAAACGTTTTACATTCGAAACGAGTATAGTTGTTAGTTTGCAATAATACAGAAGAATTTTGTAAATACAAACAAAGCCATTATTCTCTGAGTTCTGTTTGTTTTCTGTGTCCAACTGTTTCTATATTTATTGCAGAACACTAATTTCTTAACTTTTTCTGAATTGCGATGGACTTTTGCCGTATCGGTCTTTAAAATACTTTCCTAAGAAACTTTGGTTAGGGAAGTGCAATTCTTCTGCAATTTGTTTAATACTCATCTTGCTATTTTTAAGCAATACACGTATTTCCATCATTACGTAATAGTCAATCCATTCGCTTGGTGTGCGTTTGCTTACGTGCTTTATAGTTTCTGATAGATATTTAGGCGAAATATAAAGTTGCTCTGCATACCAACTAACACGGCGTTCAGAACGATATTGCTTTTCCACCAGTCTAATAAAGTCGGCAAATATAGTTTCGCCCCTCGATTTTCCCGTTTTTTCTACTTGTTGTACCCTATAAATAACATTGCACATATCGTATATGAGTACTTTTAACATAGTAGCCACCAATTCGCGGCGGAATTCGTGGTCGAGGTCTAATATTTTTAGCTTTACGGCTTGTATGTAATCCAGTAATTCTTTTGCCATGTGCGGCTCAGTATGGAATACAGGGTGTCGTCTTGCAAAAAGAAAAAGCGTTGTAAGTTCTCGTATATTGCTTACCACTTCTTGGAAGAAGTCGTACGAAAGAAGCAAACAAACGCCCTTTGTTTCTGGTGCGATTTTATAGTCGCCCATTACTTGTCCTTCGCTAACAATAAGAATATCGTTTTTAGAAACCTTGTGTACAACAGTATCTACCGTATATTCTACTTCGCCTTCTGTACAAATAGCTAATAATAGACACTTCATTTTAGAAGTTTCTCGAAGCAAGGGCAGTCCCGTAGTTTGATCGTACAGCAATAAATCGCTATCTATGCTAAAACCATAGGGATTTTTAGCTTTAATGAAATCAATATTAATTTCTCTCATATAGCGTAAATTTTATTCGAGCCATCACTTGTTCTGCAAAAGCAAAAGATAGCGAGAGTTCGTAGATTAAGCATTTAAAAAATATAATAGTCAGAGCCCTATGCATCTATATTTGCGTAGGTTGCATTCTGTTCAATAAATTCGCGGCGTGGCTCTACATCGTCTCCCATTAACATAGAAAACATTTCATCTGCCGTTGAAGCATTTTCAATTGTTACTTGTTTTAGCAAGCGTGTTTTAGGATCCATAGTAGTTTCCCATAATTGTTCTGGGTTCATTTCTCCTAAACCTTTGTATCGTTGTGTATGTACAGCTTTGTTTTCTTCGTCTCCTCCAGCATATTTATTTAAGAATTGAAGTCGTTGCTGTTCAGTGTAGCAATATTCGCTTACTTTTTTATAAGTACATTTGTATAGTGGCGGTGTTGCAATATATAAATGCCCTTCTTCTATAACACGCGGCATATAACGATAGAAAAGAGTCATAATAAGAGTGTCAATATGCGAGCCATCAACATCAGCATCGGTCATTATAATAATCTTATCGTAACGCAATTTATCTGTATTAGCTTCAAAATCAGACTCTCCTTCTACGCCAAATCTAACACCTATAGACTGAATTATGTTCATTACCGATTCAGCTTCAAACACTCTATGGCGTTGAACTTTCTCTACATTTAGTATTTTTCCACGCAAAGGCAGAATAGCTTGTGTATATCTGTCGCGTCCTTGTTTTGCAGAACCACCAGCAGAATCGCCCTCAACAAGGAAAATTTCACAATCTTTTGGGTCTTTGTTAGAACAATCGGCAAGTTTTCCAGGCAAGCCACCTCCAGTCATTACATTTTTACGTTGAACACTTTCGCGTGCTTTTCGAGCTGCAATTCTGGCTGTGGCAGCAAGAATAACTTTATCGCAAATAAGTTTTGCTTCAACCGGATTTTCTTCTAAATAGTAAGAGAGAGCTTCTCCTACAGCTTGCTGAACTGCACCAGAAACTTCGCTATTTCCTAACTTTGTTTTGGTTTGTCCTTCAAATTGTGGTTCGGCTACTTTAATAGAAATTACTGCTGTTAAACCTTCGCGGAAGTCTTCTCCCGTTATTTCTATTTTTGCTTTTTCTATTTGTTTTGCTATTTGTGGGTCGTTATCTGCATACGCTTTTAATGTGCGTGTTAATGCTGTACGAAAACCAGTAAGGTGTGTTCCTCCTTCAATTGTATTAATATTATTTACATACGAGTGTATGTTTTCGTTGTAGTCGGTGTTATACATTATAGCAACCTCGATGGGTATGCCTTGTTTTTCTGTTTTCAGGTATATTACATCATCGAAAAGATGGGTACGATGGCGGTCTACGTATCTAACAAATTCTTTTAATCCTTCTTTAGCATGGAAAACTTCTTGGCGTGTTTTGCCTTCGCTATTTGGACGCAAGTCGGTTAATGTAATTTTTATACCTGCATTTAGGAATGCGAGTTCTCGCATACGTCGTGCAACAATTTCCCATTGAAATACAGTTGTTGTAAAAATGCTTCCATCGGGCCAGAATTGTTGCCGTGTTCCTGTTTTATCTGTCTCGCCAACTACTTTTACTGGATATAGAGGTTTTCCTTGTTCGTATTCTTGTTGATAGATTTTTCCATTTCGGAACACTTGCGATTTCATGTGCGAAGATAGTGCATTTACACAACTTACGCCTACACCGTGTAAACCTCCACTAACTTTATAGGAACCTTTATCGAATTTTCCTCCTGCGTGTAGCACTGTCATAACAACTTCGAGGGCGCTTTTGTGTAGTTTTTCGTGTTCGTCTACAGGAATTCCACGTCCATCATCTTCAACAGTTACAGAATTATCTTCGTTTATTGTTACTTCTATATGGCTACAATAGCCTGCCATTGCCTCATCAATAGAATTATCTACTGTCTCGTTTATGAGATGATGAAGTCCTTTTTCGCTAATATCGCCAATATACATTGCAGGACGCTTACGTACTGCCTCAAGTCCTTCAAGAACCTGAATATTACTGGCGGAGTAATTGCTCTCGTTTCCTAAGTTATCTGCCATTTTGTTTTTGAATCTGCTTATTCTTTCTCGATAGCCTTACAAGCTGTTTCTACGCTTTTCGGGATTTCATAATCTCTAAGGATATCTCATTGCAAAGATACAAAAAATACCTTATTTAGAATAACATTTAATATAAAAAAAAGTTTAATAAAGACAATTTATAAGCTGTCTAAAAGGCTATGGAGAATGTTTTTTATTAAATGGGTATGGAAGGAAGTTTTTATTTTATTTGAATTCTTTGCTATAAAGTTATTATATTTTTTATAGTCTTACTTCTTATTGTTGGTTATAACAAACAATTTGGTTTTAATAAAAAATGGTCTAACTATTAATGAGAAAATTAAAAATTATAATTACAATTTTTATTTTTCTCATTATTAATTTTTTGTGGGTTTCTTGTATGTGATATTTACGATAAAGAGATGTAAGCGAAAACTATAAAAGAAGTTTTGAAGAGTGGGTTTATATAAAGAAAAAGGTTATAGTCTTTTTAGACTATAACCTTTTCTTATTCTTTATTTGCTATGACTTTACTTACACTTTATCCAAGTGAAGCAATGTGATGACAAAGACCAGACTTTAAGTTTGCCGCTTTATTTTTATGAATGATATTTACTTTTGCAAGTTTATCAAGCATCTTTTGTATGGTTGGATACAACTTAACAGCCTCTTCCTTATCAGAGATGTTACGAAATTTGCGAACGGCGTTACGCATTGTCTTTGCGTAATATCTATTGTGCAAAGTCTTCACCTTGTCTTGGCGGATTCTTTTAAGTGATGATTTATGATTTGCCATCTTTACTTTTTATTTTTGTTTGTAGTCTCTAGGGGAATCGAACCCCTCTTACAAGAATGAAAATCTTGTGTCCTAACCGATAGACGAAGAGACCATCTGTTGTTTTGCGGGTGCAAAGGTATAAGTTTTATTTTAATTATCCAAATTTTATTGATATATTTTTTCTTACTATTATGTTTTTTGTAACTTTGTACTCGTAGAAAGGTTTTTATGATAACAAAAACAAGGGGTATAGTATTGAGAAGCGTTCGTTTTGGAGAATCGTCGCTAATAGTTGATGTTTTGACGAAATCGTCGGGACGTGTGTCATTTATGGTGCATATTCCGAAAACATCGAAAGGAAAGATTAAAAAACAGTATTTCCAACCGATGACTTTACTGGATTTTGAATACGACTTTAGGCAACGAAGCAATTTGCAACGTATTAAAGATGTACGAGTAAGTTTGCCTTATTCTTCTATTCCTATTGATCCTGCAAAGTCTTGTATATCGCTTTTCCTTTCTGAATTTATTTATTATGCTACTCGTAACGAACAAGAAAACCCCACCTTATTTACATATATAAGTACAAGTTTAGAGTGGTTGGATAATGCATACGAGGATTTTGCAAACTTTCATCTTGTTTTTATGATGCGTCTTGGTAAGTTTCTTGGATTTCATCCGTTTCTAGAGGACTTTACTCCTGGCTGTTTTTTCGATTTGCGTAATGGTTGTTTTACATTGTCAATGCCTTTACATTCCGATTTTTTAAACGCAGCAGATGCTGGGCATTTGTACAATCTGATGCGAATGAATTTTGACACGATGAAACTTTTTAAACTTTCGCACGATGACCGTAACCGAATTACTGAAATAGTATTGCGTTATTATAAACTTCATTTACCTAATATGCCCGAACTTCAAAGTTTTGATATTTTACGTGAGGTGTTTGCTCATGAAATTTAAAAAAGCAATATCTGCACATTACTAAAACGTATTCAACGGATAATTAACAATATTAATAGAAGAAAATAGTTTGTTTATGCCAGAACAATCTTCTAAATTATCGTTTTATGCAGAAAGTATGATTGCTGGTGCTCCTTTTCGTGCTATTATAAAGTTTGCCGTTCCACTTATTCTTGGCTATATATTGGAGCACAAAAACTATCGCGTGTTAAGACAGGAGTTCGCGATGCTATGTGGATAATGATGGTATATTTTGTTTTAACTGTTGCTGTGATTTATCCATTTGCCGACGAAATGATGTCGCTTTTTGTTAATAGTGGCGAACAAGATGTTATTGCTAATGCTGCTCAATTTATGCGTATTGCCAACTGATTTTACCCAGTTTTGGGTATTTTGGTTATTCTGCGTTATAGTATTCAAGGACTCGGTTATAGCAATTTAAGTATGATGAGTGGTGTTATGGAGATGATTGCACGGTGTGGTGTGAGCTTTTGGTTAGTACCTGCCCTTGCGTGGATAGGTGTTTGTTATGCAGATCCAATAGCATGGATAATGGCAGATTTATTTCTAATTCCAGCTTTCTTCTGGCTTTTACGACGACTAAAAACGAGGATTGCTATGGAAACAGAAGCGAATAAAGAAAACTAATTTATTTTAAATGTATGAGATAAGTAGTTGATGAAACGAAAAAAGATTGTAATTTTGCGCCCCTATTAATTTATTAATGAGGAATAAGAGATGAAGAAAACTATTTTTATGACAATTGTTGGTTTTGCAATGTTAGCAACTTCTTGTTCAACAGGTACTAAAGTCGTACAGTTCACAGAACTCAAAAACTATTTCTATAGGAACGATGCTCCAAAAGGCGACCAATTGTTGAAACTTACAACGCAAGAAGATTTTAATAGATATTTCGGCGAAGCTGCTTATATGGGAAAAGATGGTGAGCCTACTAAAATAGATTTTAATGAAGACTTTGTTATTGCGAAGGTTTTTCCAGAAAGCAACAAATCGCCTGAGATTAGTAATATATCTTTAGAGAAAGATGGGAAAGAAGAACTTATTTTGGGTTATGAGGTGAAAGAAAAAAGTACACAAAGTTTTACTATTCGACCTACTTTCCAAATAGCAGTAAGTCGTAAATATATAAATGATAATTTAAAAGGAGCAACGAAATAACAATATTGGGTGCGTCAAGTTTATATCTTGGTGCACCTTTTTTAATAATAAGTAGTTTTCTATGGAATATACATTTATATGTTATTCGCTTAATAAATGTTTGGCAACAGCCTCTAATTCGGTATACCATTCTTTGCCAAAACGCCGAATAAGCGGACCTTTTAAGAATTTATAAATAGGTAAATTTAACTCTTTACCCTTTCTTACGGCATCTTTACATATATCCCATCTGTGATAGTTCAGACCAATTAGGTTATTATTAAACACTTTTAAGCGAATGGGGTAGAGAGCACACGAAATAGGTTTCACAAAGTTAGTTTTCTTTGCACGATACGAACGTTCTAATGCACAAAGACAACATTCTTTATCGTAAAACGTAAATACGCAGTCTTTTCCATGTACAATACTTGTTACTAAATCGCCATCTCTATCGGTATAAGCTATTCCTTGTTTATCAATAACAGATTGTGCCGAAGCGCTAAGGTCGCCCCATACAGTATCAACAACATCTTCAATAGCTGCAATTTCTTCCATAGAAACAGGTGCGCCAGCATCTCCTTCCACGCAACATATCCCCTTACAAGCATCAAGATCGCAACAGAACTTTTCTGTTATAATATCGGGTGAAATCAAAACATTGCCAACTTGCAAGATAGGAATCATTTTTTTATCGCTCATTTCTTTCGTTTTATTTTTTCTCAGTACGCATTAACCAATCTATTTCCTCCAATCCTTGCTGCTTTAAATAAGCGTTGCAACATGTAAATTGGTGCTTTTTAAATTTATATCTTTGCCTTGCAGCAGGGTGATATGATTCGATTATACAATGTCTATTGATATCTATTAGGTTCTTTTTCTTCTTTGCATTGTTTCCCCAAAGCATAAATACAATGTGTTCATGGTTTTTGTTTAATGCTTTAATAGCAGCATCGGTAAAGTTTTGCCAACCTAAAGCTTGATGACTATTGGCTTCGTGTGCACGTACTGTAAGTGTTGCATTAAGTAATAGTACACCTTGTTTTGCCCATCGTGTTAAATCTCCAGATATAGGTATAGGTTTACCAAGATCGCTGTGTATCTCTTTATAAATGTTTCGGAGCGATAGCGGTAGCTTTATTTTTTCAGGCACAGAAAAGCTCAAACCCATAGCTTGCCCTTGCTCGTGGTAAGGGTCTTGCCCAAGAATAACCACTTTAACCTTGTCGAACGGACAAAGATTAAAAGCATTGAAAATACGATCTTTTGGAGGATAGCATACTTCTTTGTATTCGATATTTAGTTTTTCAACGAGTTCAGCAAAGTAAGGTTCTTCAATTTCTCCCCTCAAATTTTCTTCCCATGAAGCCTCAAGAGGAACATCTGTACCATTAATATGTAAGATAGGTATCATCTGTTTACCGCTCATTCTTTCGTTCTATCTTTCCAAAATATGCTTTTTACCAATCTATTTCGCCTAATCCATACTGTTTTAAATAAGCGTTGCAACGTGAAAACTGATGCTGACCGAACCAACCGCCTCTATTTGCCGATAATGGAGAAGGATGTACTGATTCGATTATACAATGTCTATTGGTATCTATCAATCGTTTTTTCGAACGAGCAAAACCGCCCCAAAGCATAAAAACAATGTGTTCTCTGTGTGTATTAATAGTTTCTATAGCAGCATCGGTAAAGTTTTGCCAACCTAAAGCTTGATGACTATTGGCTTCGTGTGCACGTACTGTAAGTGTTGCATTAAGTAATAGTACACCTTGTTTTGCCCATCGTGTTAAATCTCCAGATGTAGGTATAGGTTTACCAAGATCGCTGTGTATCTCTTTATAAATGTTTTGGAGCGATGGTGGAAGCATAACTCCATCTGGCACAGAAAAGCTTAACCCCATTGCTTGTCCTAGTTCGTGATAAGGATCTTGTCCAAGAATAACCACTTTAACTTTATTGAACGGGCAAAGATTAAAAGCATTGAAAACAAGTTTTGCTGGTGGAAAGCATAGACCATTCTTATATTCGTTGCGCACATTTTCGGTGAGTTTGGCAAAGTAAGGTTTCTCAAATTCGCTTTTCAAGTACTGTTTCCACGATGCTTCAATATCTATCATAGCATTCATTTTAGATACAATTCAGCCCTATCAGATATTGTTCCGATAGGGCTAAACCATTGTTTTTATCTTTATTTATCTTCAATCAAGCATTCACCAGTCATCTCTTTGGGTTGCTCTAAACCCATAATATGGAGAATGGAAGGTGCAACGTCAGCTAATCGTCCAGACTTTACACGTGCAGAATTGTTATTGGTAACGTAGATAAATGGTACTGGGTTTAGCGAGTGTGCTGTGTTTGGCGTACCATCTTCGTTCAACGCATTGTCTGCATTACCATGATCGGCAATAATAATTGCTTCATAATCGTTAGCTTTAGCAGCCTCAATAACCTCTTTTACACATGTATCTACTGCGTAAACAGCCTTTGCAATGGCATTCATCACACCAGTATGACCAACCATATCACCGTTAGCGAAGTTTACAACAATAAAATCGTACTCTGCAGTATTGATTGCTGCAACTAACTTATCCTTTACTTCGAAAGCACTCATCTCTGGTTTCAGGTCGTAAGTTGCAACTTTTGGCGATGCAACTAGTATACGATCTTCGCCTTCGTAAGGTTCTTCTCTACCACCATTAAAGAAGAAAGTTACGTGTGCATATTTCTCTGTCTCAGCTGTGTGCAATTGCTTTTTACCTAATTTACTTAGGTATTCGCCAAGCGTCATAGTTACATTCTCTTTTGGAAACAGAATGTGTACACCCTTAAAACTAGCATCGTATGGAGTCATACAATAGTATTGCAAATCCTTTATGGTGTGCATACCTTGCTCTGGCATATCTTGTTGTGTAAGAACGTAAGTAAGTTCTTTTGCACGGTCGTTGCGATAGTTGAAGAAGATAACTACATCGCCTTCGCCTATTGTTCCATTTACGTTAGCATTGTTAATGGGTTTAATAAACTCGTCGGTAACTCCGTCGGCATAACTCTCTTCTACAGCCTTTACCATATTGGTGGCTTGTTTTCCTTTAGCCTCAACCAGCAGATCGTAAGCCTCTTTTACTCGCTCCCAACGTTTATCGCGATCCATTGCATAGAACCTACCAACAATAGATGCTATGTGTGCTCCATTGGCATCGCAAGTTTGCTGAATATCGGCAATAAAGCCTGCGCCACTCTTAGGATCGGTATCACGACCGTCCATAAAGCAATGTACATAAACTTCTTTTAAACCATATTCTTTGCCTATTTCTATTAATTTGTGCAGATGGTTTAGCGAAGAATGTACGCCACCCGTAGAAGTTAAGCCCATAAGATGCAACTTCTTGCCTGTTTTCTGTGCGTAGCTGTAAGCGCTAATTATTTCTTTGTTCTTCAGTATATCGCCATTTTCGCAAGCTTTATTAATCTTTACCAAGTCTTGATATACAACTCGTCCAGCACCAATATTAAGGTGACCAACTTCCGAATTGCCCATTTGACCGTCTGGTAAACCTACATTTTCGCCTGATGCTTGTAGCTGTGAGTGCGATGAGACTGCATTTAAATAATCTAAATAAGGTGTTGGTGTATTGTAAATAACATCTCCTTTACCATGTTTCCCGAGACCCCAGCCATCGAGAATCATCAAAAGTGCTTTTTTTCCCATAATCATTTTTATTCCTTTAATACCTATTTTTATAGATTGCAAAGATAATAAAAAACTTAGAATACACAAAATATTAACACTTATCAGCTATCTTTTTATTGTTTTGCTTATGGCATTTACATTTACAAGAGCATAGTGTATAGCAAATAGCCCCAATGTGCTACTAATGCTGCTGCAAAACCTCCTATGGTGTGAGAAAGAATGGCTTTTGAGGTTAGTTCGCGATAGCCTATTGTGTCGAGCATAGCTGTGTGTGTGCTAAGAAAACCACTCCAACACATACCCATGCCTGTAAATACTGCAATAGCGTTTCCGTCTATCCAACCGTGCGAAAGAAAGTTTGGAACAAGACTTAATGCTGCTCCCACTGCTCCGAGTGCTGTAATGGGAAAGGCTACTTGGTGTGGGTCGGTAAAACCAAATAAAGGTTCTAACAGCCAATTTAAATAGTTGGCTGCTTTGGGTAATACGGCTATGCCTTCGTAGGCTGCACCTGTAAATTCACCGCTTTTACTTGGACCGAATGTGAGAATCATTACGAGGGTAGATATAATAAGCACTCCTGGAATAATGGCTACGCCTACATCTACACCTGTTTTACCTCCATCGAGCAGCGAATTAAGTGTGCGTAGAAATACAGATTTCTCTTCTTCGTGTAGTGGGCGTTCTACTTGTTTTTCGAATGTTTCTGCATCGAGTGCGTTTTCGGTGAGATACTGTGGATATGCCTTTATTACAAAGTGCTGCATACACCGTGTTGAAACAATGCACCCTACACAAGCGCCAACAAAGCCTATTAGTGGTTCTGCAAAATAGCCTTGCCCCAGCATAAATACAATAACAATAAGTCCCATACCGAATGCGGTTCCAAAGTTTGTGAGCGATATGTATTGGTACTTTTTAAAGTATTTGCTAAAGTGTTTGTCTTGTGCTAATGTTATAATTGCAGGGTTGTCTGAAAGGAATGTTAATATGGCTCCGAGCGATGCTACACCTGGAAGGTGAAATAACGGGCGCATTAATGGGCGTAGAATTTTTTCTATAAGGTCTACTACGCCAAATTCTACAAGGAGTTTGCCTAAGGCACCTGTAAGTACACAGATTGCCATTAGGTAGAAACAAGTGTTCAATAGCAAGTCGTGTGCTGTGTGCATTATGGTGTTAAGCATTGGGGCAACGCCCATTACCCAGCCTATGCTACCGAATAAGGCAATAATGATTAGCAGACAAATTATACCGTTGGGCAATTTCTGCTTTGGCTTTTTAGCCGTTTCGTTCTGTTCGTTTTGTTCCATTTTGCTTAGGATTTTATATCATTGGTTTTTATTTTGGGTGTAAAATTACAATTTTTGTTGTGAATATAATATAAATGTATGGAGAAATTTAAGAAAAATGAGCATTGTAGGATATTGGCGGATAGCTTATAAGTAATATCTACAATTTACACACAAACTAAATGGAATATTCAGATGTTTGTGTTGCTTTCGTTTCAGATATCTGTCAGTTTCGTTTTAGATATCTGTCAGTTTCGTTTTAGATATCTGTCAGTTTCGTTTTAGATGTCTATTATTTGCAAATTAGATATCATAACAAGTTACAGCCGTTATTGGGTTATATTATAATATGTAAAAGGTGTTTATTAAGATGATGAATATGTTCTTCTCCATTCTGTAATATTTTAATGTAAGTGTTGTTATAAGCATCTAAAAAGAGATATGTTGTTAGGTGTTTCTGTATGTTGCAAAGATAGTTTGCTTTAGTGTTGTAATTCAAAATATTGAATGAAGCAATACGAATGTAGCTATAATGTTGTAAGCTATTGCTGGTGTTTTTACACATTTGTTTGTGTAATAATACGAAAAAGCTCGCAAGCATTTTTTTTATAGCTTGCGAGCTTCTATGGTGCATAGTTTATGCCTATATTCAGCTAATGATTTTGGTTAGAACATTTAAACTCTTTATAGACTTCTATGCGTTTTGTTATTTAGTGCCTACCTATTTGCTCCAATTAATGCAATATGGGTCGTCATTATCGTCTCCCTCATCTTCGTCGTAGTCAAAAGTTGTAGGCTTCGCTCCAACGGGACCGTCTAGAGGAGATGTTCCATCAACACCAGGACTGGCTGTTATCATAAGGTTCTCTATAGCGAGAATATTTATATTAGTTAACGGTGTTGTATACTCTTTGTGTGTCATAATATTTCCTTTCTTACTTAACAATAACTTTTTTGCCGTTTTCAATGTATACTCCGTGTTGCGGTTTTGCTATGCGCTGACCGTTTAAATTGTAGTAAACATTCTGTCCTGTTGTTCCGTTTGCAGTGTTATTAACAGTTGTAATACCAGTTGTTTCGTTATTATCGTCGAACACGAAAGCAACTTTTGCACCTGCTGGTACACCGCTAATTTTAGCGTATGCTTTATGTACAGGCATATTCAGTGCACTTGTTACCTTCATAAAGATGCCCCGGTTGGCAGCTATAACATATATTGGGTCTGCACCCACTGCAATAGCCTTATCGCGAACGGTAACTCCGTACATCATATTATTAGTAATGGTATGTGGTGTTGCATCTTCTTCACCAATGGCATAGTAGAAATCGGTTGGTAGAGCTTCAGTATCCATAACTTTCAGAAGAGTACCAGTTTCGGCAGGTATATAGCTATAGTTTCCACTTACACCACCGTTTTCGTCTACACTTGTCATTTTCACATGATAGGTAGCATTACCATAATCGCCACCACCAGCATCAACGCGCACTGGTGCTATAAAAGCAGCTACTTTGCCAGAGCCATTTTCTGCATTATAGATACTAAAGTCTGCATCGAATTCGCGTGCGAACGTACCATACTTTTTAGCTATTGCAGGCGCACCGGCAGCACCAATATAAGGTATTTTATAGCTTATTTGTGAAGCGTAACGCTCCCAACCAGCGTGCTCGTGATCTTCGTCTTTATAGTGTGTAAGAGCAGTCTTCTTTACATAAATCTTCAAGTTAGGGTTAAATTCACTATAAGTGTTTCCATATTCCCACTTGGTAGAACTCATATCCTTTGTAGGGTTGAGGCTTGTAAAGAATATGCTTTCTACAGTAGATGTGCCGTCTGCTTTTTTGAAAGCATCAAGCCCTACATAGTCGAGCGTATTTCTAAAAACAATCTCCTTTATGTTTGTAGTGTTCTGTTTCATTGCATAGTCGCCCCAAAGACGCACTTCGTACATCTTGTCATGGTCGTCTGCATTCTCCACTGTGTTTGGCACAACGTAGGTGTACACATCTGCTTTCACATCAACCACCATAACAGCTTTATTAGATAATGGGAAGAATTCAGTAGAGCCATAGCCCTGTCCGTTTGTCTCTTTAAAGAACGAAATGCCCACTTGCTTAAATTTGTCCCAGAAGTGATCGGCGGCAAAGGCTGCTAGTGCTTCTTTACGAATGCTTATTTGAATGTCGTGTGTATTAACATTGGCAGGATTGAATGCCGATGGGTCGATGTTAGTGATAGGAGTTTTTCCTAAGAATGCAATGGTGTTTAACTTTGCAGTACGGTCGAAAGCAAACTTATCTATCTTCTTAACATTCTCTGGTATGGTAATATTCTCTAACTCTTGTACGTAGTAGAAAGCTTGCGTACCAATTTCTTCAAGTGTTGGAGGGAGCAAGGTGTAATAGGTATTAGCCTTTGCAGGTGGGAATGCTTTCAACACTTTCTTATCTTTGCTAAGTAAGAATCCATCAACGCTAGAATAAGTAGCATTGTTCTTGTCTACTGTAAACTTCTCTAGCTTTGCACATTCCTGGAAGCCTGTTGGGTCTATACTGCTAACATTCTTTGGAATAACAATCTCTGTTAAGCTCTTGCAAGTGTTAAATGCATCTTTCTCAATAGTAGTTACAGAAACAGGAAGTTCTATTCTTTTCAAAGCACTTGCTCCTTGGAAAGCTCCTTCGCCAATAGTTTCAATAACTGAAGGTTCTTCAAAAGTAACCTTCTCCATTGACGAATTACCATCGAACGCACCACGCTGTATAGTCTTTATTGTCTTTGGTATGGTAAACTCCTTTAACTTTGTATTGCCTTTAAATGCACCTGTCTCTATGGTCTCCAGCTTTGTTTCGCCTAAGAATTTAAACTCTTCTAAGTTTGGGTTATTAGCAAACGCATCGCGTCCAATGGTCTTTAAATTAGAGTTAGCTTCTACCTCTACGCTCTTTAGCTTAGTTGGACTAAAAGCACTCCAACCAATTTCTTCTACAGAAGCTGGAATTGTGAGTTTCTCTAATCCTGTTCCATAGAAAGCAAATGTTCCAATCTTTTTAAGTGTAGCCGTAGGTGCATATTCTATTTCTTTTAAAGAAGCCGCACCCTGAAATACATCGTTCCCTATTTCTTCTAAACCAGAGTTGAATGTTATCTTAGTTAATTTCTGCGCATAATAGAATGCACGATTGCGAATTTTCTTTGTATTAGGGTGTGTTGTGTATTCTCCTGTTCTACCAGATGGGTAAAGAACCAATTCGCTAAAGTCTTTTGTGTATACTACGCCTTCTGCATCAGCTGTGTAATAAGGATTTCCTGCATCTACTTTTAAACCTAAAAGGTCGGGTGTTCCGCTAATAGCACCGTCAGCAATCTCTTGTACAGAAGCAGATATTTCTACATTTCTTAGATTGCGTACAGAATAAAATGCACCTTCTTCAATCTTCTTTACATCTTTAAGTTTTACGGCTGTAATGGTTTGAACTTGTGCAAATGCACCCTTTGCTATTGTTTCTACACCAGCAGGAATTTCGTAATAGTTTCCTTTAGCCTTTGCATGTGTAGGGTCTATAGATGTTGGCGCATCGTAGTTAGCGTCTACAATACCGCCTTTATTGTTAGGATAAGCAATAAGTGTCTTGCCATCGCTTGTTACAACAACACCATCAATATCTTTAAAAGCTGTGTTACCACTGGCTACTTTTATTTCTTTTAGATTGGTTGCACTGGTAAACCCATTAGCCTCGTTGGTGGTAGGAAGCTGAGTTAGCGTTGTTGGGAGATTTATGCGCGTAAGTGTTGCTGCACATTGGAAACCATTTGTTGCAATGCCAACAACACCTTCGGGTACTGTAAACTCTTCTCCGCCTACACCGTAGGCTGTTCCTTGTTTTGCAACAGGATAGCTAATTAAAAACTTTCCTTCGCTTTTATTCTCGTAAAGCACGCCATCTGTTGCCGAATACTTTGCACTTCCGCTTTCTACATTTATAGATGTTAAGCCTTTCATTTGCGAAAATGCACCGTCTTTAATGTCTGTTACGGTAGATGGAATGGTGATACTTGTAATGTTGTTTCCTTTAAATGCGTTTGCATTAATAGTAGTTACACTGTTAGGTATTGAAACAGATGTGGCATTGGGCACCGTACTGTTGGCATCAATAGCAGTTACATTGAACGTGTACTGGTTGTTTTCGTCCATTACGGTAGATGGAATGATGAGTGCTCCCGATAAGTTAGACGAAACAAATTTCGCTTCGTACTTAGCGGGATGTCCATCGTGTGCTACGTCCATAAACGTAACCTCGTACGTAATGCCATCTCTTGTAATCTTGTTGCCCACAATTAGGGCGCTTGCATTAGTTGCATATAACATTGCAAGCAATGCAAAAAGCATAAATCTAATTTTCTTCATGATGTGCTATTATAGTAAGTTATATTTTTCTTTCCTCGTCTATATTAGAGTTCCAATCAATCTATATTACAGTTCCAATTAATCTATACGATAGTTTCAATTATCTATATAATAAGGTATATTAAGCCTACTGTTACTTTCGTTGTGTGGCTTTGTGCCCTTAATCGGACGGTTCTATAATTTGTTTCTCTATAGTGTGTCAAGGTGTTTGCAACCTCTTTACATTATATCTTCGTTTAAATTGCTTCCAAATCTTCCTAAACTCAAATAGGAATAGTAGAATTTACGAATGCAAAAATATTGCTTTTGTGCTAACAGGCTGTTGTCTTATTATTCATAATAGTTTCTTTTTTATATGTAAAAGTTGCTGTTTCGTCAATATAATTGTTCATTTATTCGAACTTAAAGCGGCATTTAACCTTTATTGGTTATTAAACTATAATATTATCATATTTTTGTTTACACCATTCTTTCTATATTTCTTGCTATTTTTCGTTTTCTTGTCGGCTATTTTACTTGCCTTTCAAACTTGTTCTAATCTGCTATGCTTTCAGTATAAAGAAAAGCTATCTGCTCAACAAAAATTTAAAATATGCCATACTGCTAATAGTTTGTTTGGGTTAAAACGCAATGCGCAATTATGCTTGCATAACATTGTTAGTAGTGTCTCGTAACATTTTCTTTATGCTATCGTATTGTTCTCTTCAGTCTCAGATGGTTTTATTTACACGTAAGTAGAGTTTTACTTACACGTAAGTAAAGTTTTACTTACACGTAAATAAAGTTTTACTTACGTGTAAATAAAACTATGCCAGTATAGATATACCATTATATAATGCGAGTAAGAATATGATTGTATTATAGTGTAAATCGTCTCTTTCTTATGCGAGGAGGCAGTCGGTAGCTAAGAATTAAAGGATATATGGGGAAACACAAGGCAATGAAACTCATTATTATCGACCGCAAGTAATAGGAGTAGCACTGCTCCACACGTCTGTGGTCTTCAATGCATTGCAATAGGTCGCCCATCAGCTTGGTGTCGAAGAATTTCATCGGCAGTTTCATCAGTCAGATGAAGAAATTCGATATGAGCGAGATATTGATACGGGTTGAGATATGTAGGAGAATCTTTGAGCGAATGAAGTCAATGGCGGTACACTGAAAAGAAGCATCGTTTCTGCCAGTAGTACCAGCCACACAAAGCCGATGTCCTTTCCCCCGATACCCGTGTCTACGATGGCCTGCGTGAGAAACGGGAAAATGAGTTGCAGCAGCGAGCCGAGCAACAAGCCAAGTATCAACTGCGTGAAGAAGCGTTTGTACTTCTTGAGATAGTTCCAGAGAAATTTCACTCGCCTTTGAGTTGGCACTGCTTTCGTATCGTTTTGAGCATAGAATTGTTCTGTTGGTTCAAGGAGAAGAGCAATACCTTTCTCCTCGCCATTGGTCTTAGTACTTACCCAATGCTCGCAGAACTCCTCTTTCGTATAGGTTACAAATCCCTTGCCCGGATCTGCCACATATACGGTATATTTTTCTTTATTATGCTTTTTTATCTTATAGACAACAACAAAATGGTTCTGATTCCAATGGACGATGCAAGGTAGAGGAATTTCATGGGCGAGGGTATTTAAACTCAAACGCCCTCCAATAGTTTTAAGGCCAATGGTCTCAGCGGCTTTACTGATACCAAGAAGAGAGACCCCGTCTTTGCCTAAGGAACAGATTTTTCGTAATTGTTCTATGCTTACATCTTTTCCATAATATTTGACAATCATTGCCAAACACGAAGGGCCACAATCCATTGCGTCTTGTTGTATTTTTAAAATCATGCTTTGCCTATTTGAGAAGATTGAAGAAAAAAGATTTTCCCTATTCGATGATTATGTATTAGAGACCATATAGGCAGATTAACTCCTTAGCCTTATGATTTATTCCACCATAATATTTCAAAATTAGATTGATTATGAGCATTGCGCCAAAAAACGAGTATTTTAAGGTCTTCAGAGGATTTGCTTTGCTCAGAGATCATACGAATACTAAGATGTTTTGACATATTGGCTTCAGTTATCTCGGTAGTAGAGCGATTATACTGGTGAGTAAAACCTATGGCTAATGAAGTCATCGGATTAAATGTAAAAGTTTTGTCAATACTGGCCTTCGCATTGTCAATATCTTGGCGTGAGGACCAACATTTTTAATATTAAGTGGGACAGAAAGTGTATCCTTTGTTTCAGTCCCATAAACTGCTTGCCTCTGTTTTACAGGAGGAATAATCGCACGATAGCATGCGCTATCTTGCTTTGCAGCTTGATGTGCTGTAGATTCTTCCACTACATAAGTTTCATTGCTACCACCCAAAACTGATTGAAGTTCATTAGTTTCAATCAATGACTGAATGGAAGAATTAATTTCAGCATTCATCTTTGATAAAGTCATCTTTTTCATAAATAAACTAGATAAAGTTATAATCTACTCGTATAGCTTTTCGGTTTCCGCTCCTTTTTACAGTATGGTCTGCTAGATAATTATACTAAAATGGTATTTTCCTTTTCTTGTCGCAAATATACAAATAGATATTGTTTATAACAAGAAAATAGTTATTTTATTTTCAAAAATTTGTATTTCCTTCGTATTTTCACTGTATTTGCTATATTATACTATATATAACTCGTTGGCGGGATTAAATTAAAGGATAATTTAATATGCAAGAAAAGCTGCATATAAAAGATGTTTTGTAACTTAGTAATAACCGACACACTAAGTTCAATAATCCGTATGCACAACTTATATGCGAATTTCGTAAAAACTCTTGATATATGCAAGTTTTTTCAAAAGACTTGGTAAATTCAGCCTTAATTCCGCCAACGGGTCAGGGTATGTTTGAAGGTGCAGTATCCGATAACTTCGACGAGCGTATCGAACAAAAGATCTTCCATGCGGAGATAGTGGTGGATAGTACCAATGTCTCTGCTGAAATGAAAGCATATCAGCCTATACCTATGATAGTGGACTTCAAAAATGAAGTTAGCTCTGATAATCTCAAAGAAACTATCGAAACCAATTATAAATTTGTGAAAGAGGAAATTTTAGATTTGGTTGCTTCTAAAATGGTGAGAATAAAAAACGATCCGAGTCTCTGTCATTTAATAAAGGAATAAGAAATAATGATTTGTTAACTTAATAACGTTAAGACCTTTTTTTGCTCATATTATAAATATAAAATAGTACAAATATTATATTTCATATTATAAATTTTATTATTTAATTTTTAGAATGCCGTAACTTCTATAAGTTTATCTTTGGTTCTATTGATTGAAATTTCTAACACTGTTTTCTTCAACTTCCTTGGTATATGCTCGCTCTATAGGATCTTTACCATCTAACTTTTCAAAGATCTCTCTAAGTTTTGTCACATGCTTACGGTCTCGTCTTAGGCGCTTATCAAGCATTGTAGCAACATCATAACCTCCATTTATAAGTTTCTTTACTGGTGCTATATAACCAAAATCTTTCAAATCTCTCCTTGGCATGTTACTTGAAATTTGGTCAACATTAACCCTATATTTCCCCCATACTACTACTTCGTTAAGAGTATTTTCTGATGGATATAGGAACATTGTGTCGCGTGGTACTTCATTTTGGTAGAGAGTTTCTAGTAAATAACCATTAGATCTAAAACTCACAACATTAAATGTCTTTGGTAAAATTATTTCTCCTAAATAAGATGTTCTTCCAACTAATATTCTATCAGCCTTTACTTCCACATCTTTTATTGGGAATCTAGTAACAGCATCACAAATTAATATTTTCTGAGCATTTACTTCTGATGAGAAGGAGCAAATCAAACATAATATCAATGTGAAGATTCTGACCTTGTTGAATAAAGTATTCTTAGTCTGATTTGAAAGAGCAGGAATATAAGCCTTTGGTGGAGGAAACTTATATGATGTTAACTTATCCTTTACCATAATCCTCAATTTTTTATAAACTCCTAAATTATGATCTTTGCAGATTTCTCACTTCTATGATTACTTACGGAACCTAGACGTATTAATTACCTCACTATTCTTAGCTTTATATCCTCCAAACTTGACTGTCAAGGAAACTCCAAATTCACGATAGCAGCTAAAGTTCATCTTCATATACTGTCCTTTGAAATTAATACGGGGATTGACGGAAGAAGTCTTGAACAAGTCATTACAGAAAATATGCAGTATAGCTTGTTTTTTCCAAAATTGCCAGCGAAGGCCAATATCTAAGTTACCAGATCCAGGTAAATCATAAATAGCCTGATGAGCTTTGCTACGTATCATCCCATCAACTGTCAGCGACAAATTGGACTTGGTATTTAGTGTGATAACATTGCTCACCTGTGCCATTCCATATAATATGGCTCTATTAAATGGTAAATCATAAAAGTCATCGCATTTCTCATGCATCCAAAGCCCAGTTAATGTTAATCGGGAGTCTAACCATGAACCGAACTTATGAGGAATAACAGCCTGCAAGAAGGCTTGATGCTGGTAATTAAGATTTACATACTTAAAAGTTGTAACCAAACGGTTTGGACGCTGATATGGTGTCTGTATGAAATAATCGTCAACATAGTTGAACCCTGCCACAAAATGATACTTGTTTTTCAGTACCCATACTATATTTGTTTGGTATGATTTAGCAGGTTTAAGATATGGGTTACCCGTAATCTCATCATATCCACCATTACTATATACTGTAAAATTATTCATTGTCCAATATTCTGGATAAGTTCGGTCGGTTGAGAAACTTAGTATCCATATATTGCTAGGATTGTGAACATATGTCAGGTTCAGTGTGGGATATATATTCCATTGATGCCATTGCGGTGAATGATAATATTCCGCTGCTAAAGAAGCGTCTAAGATAAATTTGTTATTCCAATTCTTCCCTACTCCTATATAAGTGTTGGCTATATCTTCTCTTTGGCGTATGTAGTTGATTACAGATAGGTTTTGATAAAACTGTAAACTATGGTTAAGAGACTGTTTATACCAAACTCCATAATTCAAGTTCCAATTATATTTTAATTGATGTTCCTGAGATAAGTAATAACGCCAAACATTTACACGCTGGTCATTATCGACGAGGAAATTAAGATTCCCAGTAGGTGTAACACTTTGCAGATCTTGTTTCTCGGGATCATGATAATAGGTAGTTTCAATACCTGCTTTTAAACCAAATGGAGTCTGATAGTCTAACTTGATATTGTGTAGCCATGTACGGCGTGTTGATAAGGTTCTACCAACGATGTCACCCGTATAGTTACCATAGATGTCACGATTACTGTAATTTGCCAGATATGACAGTGACAAATTATGATTTTTTGCAAATTCATATTCAGTGCTTATGCGATAGTCGTGCCCAAATTGCTTGACAAGTTGTGCTTGCTTATCTTTTATCTCATGGATTGTTCCATTATTGAGGCTGTGCCGAGAATCTTCATCAGTAATCTTAAAAACTCTGCCATGACTATGTAGATACATTGCATCCATTGTAAACTTCCCTGTGTGGTAAAGAAAGGATGCACGCTCACCGAACATAGCATGATGTGTCTGATTATAGGCTACATTAAATTCACCTTGCAAAGGCACTTCTGATTGGGCACCATTTTTTAATTGTATGTTAATTAGGGCGCCGCGAATCTGCGACTTTGCTGGAGCAGAATACATTACATCAGCCCTTTCAAGTCGACTGGCAGGCATACTCCTCAATAGCTGAGTTATCTGGTCTGAAGTCAAAGACATAACTTTCCCATTCAAAGCTATAGTCACATTTCTATTTGCCAACTGGTATTTGCCGTCTTTCTCAGTAATTCCTGGAAGTTCTTTGATTGCATCAAATACATTATCCACACCTTTCTTCTCAATTATGCGAGGCAAATCATAAGTTATAGCACTTCCATGAACCACTGCCAATGGGTGCTCACCTTTTATCATTACTTCAGGAAGCTGCCTGATAAGACTATCAGCCCCCAGCGAATCTACTACGTTTTGTGCAGAAACTGATTGACAATATATAAATATTATCGAAGATACAAATATGATTACACCCTTTCTCATCTTCACTTTCCCATTTACTTACTTTACTAAAATCTCTATAAGATGGTGTATCGAAAAGGTACACCATCTTATACTATTTAACAAATTGTTATTACTAAAATCTTACACCATTTGTTACTCCAATATCACCAACATCTCTGATAGTAGGTTGGACATAAAGAACAGCATCACTTTCGGACTCATTAAGTCCACCGTTAGTCATCTCATCAAGATAATCCAACGAAGAATCACTAATAATGTTCATTTTATAAAATATTTAAAGTGTTAATAATTGAGATGCATTCTTTGGATTGTTTTCCGACATATAAAAGCCCTACATCTCTTAATTCGTTAATTTGTTTTTTAATCATATCAATATCAACGCCTAAAATCTTACCTAATTGCTCAATCGTTATAATACTTTTGTTTGATAATTCGAGGACTTTCCAAGCCAAATCTGAACGATTAAAATCTATAATTCTAATTGAATTCGAATTATAATATTCTGTATATCTGATAATCTCGTTAGATACTTTTGTGAGCTCGTATGAATATTTGTTTTGGGCATAGTGGCTTTCTATACTAACAAAATAATCCCATGCTATAGCCTGAAATTTTCTCACATATTGATAAATACTTAAACTTTCTTCAAATGGCAAAAAGTCATCTGGCAGCATTTCCTTTACAGCATCTGAATATGATATTTGAATTTCTGATTTACTTACACGATTAAAATATCTAGAGGCATCGTTGATTGCTAGCGATGATATCTCATGTTTATATTTATTTCCTAATTGGTAGAATCGCATAAAATGAAGGTTTTGTACACTTTCTTTAATATCTTCTAAATTCTCTTCTAAAAGACCTCGTAACACATTCATTCCGCCAACATTTATGTTTAATTCATGTGCCCATTTTATGAAAAACAAGTTGCTTGCAAATGAGTTTTTCTTATCTATTTTGTATAGAAGAGTATCACTAGGTGATTCATATCCAATTTGAACATGAAAAAATCCTGCTATGTGCATTTTCTTTATTGTCTCAAAATCAATCCCACGAGTAATTATCTCTGCAAGCATAACTCGAAATTTAGGGTGATTGTTCTTTATTTCTATAAGTTTGTCTAAGAGGTTTTTGAACTTTTCTCTATCCTTACCAATAACATCATTATCCAGAAAAGTAAAATCGTAAACAGAATATTTTTTTATGTTATACAAGATTTCTTCTTTTATAACCTCAGCACTCTTTCGACGATACTTATATCCTTGATTCAAAAAACAAAAATGACACCGATTCCAATGACAACCTCTTGCGCCCTCTATTGGTATCATTACATCTTTTAATCTTCCCTTATAGCTTTTAAAAAAATCATAAAAGTCAGAATATTGTAATTTGTCTAAATCTGCATATTCTTTCTTTATGACAGTGCTTCGAACAATACTATCATCTTTGCGAATATAACACTGAGATAAAGTACTTAAATCTTCTCCTTTTAATTTTTTGTTTGCTAAATCAGAAATGATGCTTTCACTCTCTCCCCAAGAAGAGAGGTCTATATATTTGAAATTTTTGATATATGCTTTTGCTTGCTTTGGATTACCTATGCCACCAGCTGCAATAAATGTATCAGGGTTCAACCTTTTTATAATTATCCCCAAGACATATGCTGGAACCCATTGAAACAGGCTCATATGCATGCCAACAAACAAGCTTTCCTTCACATTATGTTCATTGCATATATTAATTATGGTAGTTTCTAATTCGGATACGCATTCGCGAATATGTTTTTGAAAATTAAAGTTATTGTTTGTATATTGGGGTTTTAAAGCTCTTAAATATAGTTCTTGCTTAATTAACGTATTTTTATCATTGCATTCAATTGCAATATAGGCATAAAATGGACCTAATATTGCAATTTCATCATTTAATACCTTTTTTTCGTTAAAAAAATACTTTAATAATATTTTTTCTAATAATATATTCCAATATATGATCTGTGCATCAAAGCCTGAATCTAATAAAGTTTGCTTTAATACGGTCATAGAAGGAGATGGTAAATATGGTTTAGCTGGTGGCAGCCAACATAATGTTACTTTAGCTTTATTCATAGATCTCAATCTTAAATTAAAATATTTATAAAATAACTCTATCACACTTCTTTATGACATTTAGGAATTTAGAGCAATTCTGTGTCTTGCGATAAAGTTCTTTGGTGCTTTTATAATTTTTCTTGATATGTATGTGGCAGACGCATCATATTCTAATATCATGGATAATATATATTTTTAACCTTGTAATCAATAACTACTTGCTTAACTTTATCCTTCCCATATATCTTTTGATAAACGAGGGTCGGATCATATCTGAAAAATCCCTCTTTATTGTAAAAATCACCATGATAGAATTCCTTTTTTGTTAGAATGAAAGACATTCTTAGCTCCCTGTTATCATTAACTCTTTCTTTGAAGAAATAATGAGGAGAATCTTGTTCGTAGCTAAATTCTAAATACTGTAGTTTTTCCTCATCAGTATTTCCGTAATATTTTTCACGCCAAATTGTAACATTACGAGGATCGGTACCAAAATGCAGTTTATCTCCTTTCTGTATTTCAGAAAATATGTTCCTTCTGCTAAGATCATCCAAGACACTTTCTTTCACATCATAAGAACAAATAATTTGAGAAACAACTTCTCTTATTTCCCAGCCCTCACAACCTTCGCTCTGAACCCTGATTATAATATTATATTCTTTGTCATTAGTATTTACTGAAATTTTAGTAAAACCTACATGCTGAGGAATAACGTAGTGAAGACCATCGCCTTTTCTTTCAATGGATAAAACTCTATTGTCTTTCACATGAATCCGTGGTTCACCTAACTTTGATTTACTCATAATGCCCTCAATGGTTGTTATCTGTCCTATCGAATCTATATAACATTGAACATAAAAACTATTACTCTCAGGTTCGCTATCCTCATTGCATGATGATAACGATAATAGAACAATGAATCCACCAATTAACATGCATGTCAGTGAAAAGCTTGAAAGTACTGGTGAACAATATCGTCTAATATTTAATCTTCTATTCATTTGCATCGTTTCTTATTTGGGTTATTATACTCTATATAAATATGGTATGGAGAGGAAATTATTATGTACAGTCCTCTTAGAGAAAAGGAATAATAATTTAGAAACTGTAACCGAGTCACAGAGAGACTAATACCTGCATCATAGTTAACGTGATAAACAGATTATAGTCTCTCATAATTCCTCTAAACCATTATTTCTTTGATATATACGGATTTATTCCAAAATTATATTTAAGGTTGTGTCCGCCACCCTGAAATGACATCTCTGGTTCTATCTCATAGTATCCATTATCAGAGCCACCCCAGCCCATATTATTATGTACATATACGAGATCTGTCGAATCTGGCATATTTCCTATCAAGAAACCGTCAATAATCCAAGCGTGCCCCTTATTTTTTTCTGTTATAGCATCTGCATGAACTAGCTTCCCTTGCTTAAGAGATTGATAAATTGTATTCCAGTTCCAATCTATTCTATTGTCACATTTCATTCCTACTAAATTCAATGCAGTGACAATTGAATTACGCTTTGTAGTAGTCCCGCTACAAGTATAAGTAGCACCCACCTTTTCTCCAATCCATTTCATGAGATAACCAACTTGATTCTTAACTGCCTTGGGAGAACTGTTGGAAATTGTATTAGTGCGCTTTAATTCTTTCCAATTAACAGATGTTCCATTGATAGTCAATGAAGGCTCATAGTATGCTATTGCCTGAGCAATAGCCACCACCCCACAGCCTGTATCATATCTACCGTCTGACTTTAGAGGACAATTTTGGGCAAGTTTACAATTGTACGGAGCGTCTTGATCCCAAGCTGTAGTAGAAAGAGGAAGATAATCGGTAGACTTTTCATAGGAAATAGCACTTTTGTAAAAATCATTTAAATCACTAGTTTCTGTACTCCTAGTCGCTATCTTATCTTTCTTATTTATAGCAGAGTTCTTCAAAGAGTCTTTGATGCTCTCAAATTTTTTTATTCTGTTAAGATTTGCATTAATACTTATCTTCAGAAGTTCATGCTTGAATTCTCTTCTTTCATCTGTAAAGACTTCTGTCGTGTCTGGTATATAGGCAATAATATTGGGAGCCCTTAGATCACCCGCTACTAAAGCGTATCCGCAACTATGGTCATGTTGTATTTGAATTTTATAAATAAGAGTACATCCTGTCTGACTTTCGCGCACTCCACTTCTTGTTTGTGATTGCGAATATAACGGAATATTATGCCTCTCTATAACGCTAAATACCGAATTATTTGGACTACTCCTCGAATTCAAATCTGTTGATATTGAATTTTGAAAGTTTTTTAAAATATTCAACACCTCGCTTTCTGGAATAATGTAATCATCCTGCAAACTTACTCTTTCATAATAAGACAGCTCCTTGTTAACTAAGGTTCCGTTTTCCTTATTGTTTATTACTAAATCGTTTTTTGTGCATCCCTGCAATATTATCACAGCAAAGATGGCCCCAAAATAATATCTGAATTGTCTCATAATTTATTTTTTTACTATTTTTCTGCTATAAATCTTACCATCTATTTCTAGAATACATACGCTCATACCCTTTGGAAGACGATTTGCATCAATATGATATGTGAATTTTTGTGCATCGGCAAGTTTACTTTTAACGATTGTAGTTTGCCAGTTCATATTTACTCCAGCTACGCTCAAAGAAAAGGTTTTTCCTGTTGGAACCTGCAAAATAATATCAGTACCTTCTTCGTTTACTATAGCCTGGGTAAGAGTAAATAAATTATTGTTGTCTTCCAAATCTGACGACAAGTCATCCTCACTTATATTTTTATGATTCTGTTCTAAAATCTCTTTGATATATTTTTTTGTAAAATACTCACAAGATGGATATATATATGCACCATCACTTGTATAAGAGGAGTTAGCCCATTCCACTTTTATTTTTTCAATTATGCTACCATATTTCTCAGCAGCTATTCTGCAAAACAGAAAAGAAAGAAGTTCTTTATCATGAACGAGTTCATTATTGTCTAATTGCGAAAATAATAAATTGGCTAAATAGCAAATGCTTTCTTGTAGATGTTTTTTACTATATCTAACAAGTTCTTCGCCTGCAGGATTGTCTAGGATTTTCTCTACGGAAACAGCATCTTGGTTACTATCGTACTCATTCACATAATTAGACCATTCTTCAAATAGCCTATCAAAAGTTTGATAACCCTTGCTATCTTGCGAAAGCCGTTTTCTAATTAAAGCTTTCTGGTTGTCGTCAAGAGTTACCTGAAGTTCTCTAGTTAATCCGTCTTTTATAGACTCTTTTAGGGTATATCTGCTTTGGATACTTTGTAATAAAGTTCCTTGTGCAGTATTAGCCATATATCGATAAGGTAGTGGTATTTCTTTATAATAATATATAAACGGCTTACCAAATTCATTCCCATTCAAAGAATTGCGCTCATGAGTTATTCTTCCCCACGTCCCAATTTTACTTTCAAAGGCATATCCATGTAAAAGTTGATTAGCGTAGTTAGTCACTGCGAAATGACTTATGCCAGTCATTGTACTGTCTTTGGAGTATACCATAACAACCATTGGACCTACCACATCCCTCTTATATGTTTCAGCATTATTGTATCTATAGGGTTTATTAGCAAAATAATCATCCCATGTTTTCCAAACAGATGGAGAACCATAAGCAGAGTTCCCAATCCATATATTTCGATCTGTTATACCTCCAGCCCAAGCTGCGGAATTATATTTGACATTATCCTCTGCCATTAAAACAGCATCTCCAGATTTTAAGTTAGGAAATTTTGATAGATATTTAGATGGTGCATCCTTAAATCCGCAATAGACATCGCAATGCCCCCATGTAATCCACCATGCACTTGTAGACGAAACCAATACTTTCCAATTTGAATTAGTCCTTCTATGCTGTATTTTTTTTCTTGCGCCTTCTAACCATTGATAGTCTGCAGGCGAATAATAGGTATATGGTTCAGAATTAAAGAGCATTTTGTTTCCATCTAGTAAAAATAAGCGGACACTAGCATTTGTTTTTGATGTAAAATAGTTTAATGTCTCTGAAAAATTCACAGGTGCATCTATCATAAAACCTGCCACTGAAACTTTTTCATTTAATATAGTTCCATTGTAATAAACATTAACTAACCCAGCTCTGGGAATTTCCATACTGGCATATGAATTATATTTAGAACAAATAACAAGATAGTAATCTCCTGCAGGCACAGTTACGTCCAGTCTTGATTGTAGACCATCGTAATTGTCATTACTCCACGAATACTTATTGGGATTATCTATATTATAAAAGTACATATAAGTATCTACGTCATTATAATCTTCTCCTTCTACAGGTGTAGTGTGAAGTATTATTCTTTCTGTAGTTTGAACTGATATCTTTCGGTGATATGTATATGTAACAGGGACATTTTTCCAAGCAGTTACCTTGTTATTGTCTTTTATTTCTATATTTTCAGGGGTGACCTCCCACGCACTTTTGCTTTTATCTGCCTGGGTGGAAATTTGCTCTAAACGTCGTATTTGTTTATTTTGCAATGTAGTAAAAGAAGGCTCTATAGTTTTTTTTAATTGACGAGAATCCTTTGCGAGCTGAACTACGTCTATTTCTGGATAGAATGGACTTGCAGAAGAAAAACAAATTGTATTATTCCCTTTCTCGCAAAAGACCATAGGTACCCCCTTAATGTCAGTAATCTCCCACGAAGCTTTTTTGCAGTCTAACTTTCCTTGATACTTACCATTGACATAGACGGAAATTTCCTGAAAAGTTCCGTCCGACAAATATGTGGATAAGACATTAGCCAAAAAATAATAATTTCCTTCTTGTGGTACCTCAATATTAAATGACTTTTCAAGAATAGGAGCAATATTATCTTTTTTTGTAATGCTCTTTGCGGCATTAAATGCCCTTGAGGTTCTCTTACTAGTCCTTCCATTAGTAAAGAAATAAGCCTCAGTATCAGAAAGCATATTTTTGTTAGCTACCCCCAATCCACTCCTGTTCTCTTGAAAACCTTGAGGTTGTCCAAAACTGCATATAGATTGTAAAATGAATATAACAAACAATAGTTTTTTCATAATTCTCTTTTGATTTTAATTAAAGACTATTTCTATATAAAAGTTCACCATGAAATGGATGGAATACCGTACAAGACAGATTACCAATAATCTATTACCAAGTGAACTTTTATATATTTTGTAGAAATCGTTTACTTATCTACATTTGCAGCAATCCAACTCCCGTCCCAACATTTAGCACGGCCTATAATATGGCTTGGAGACATTAAGTTCATGTTATAATATCCTGAACACCAATAGAGCTGCTGCCTAATAATGTTTCCATGCCCAACTTTACTTCCTTGGCAAGGACTTGGGAGTGGAGCTACAGGAATGTTAAAATATATATCCCAGAATAATTCTAGATCCGTATCCGCGGAAGTGAAATCCGTGTTCACATTTTCTCTAGACCACGCCTCCACTTGAACTCCACATGAAGACTTAAAAACGGTGCGACTTTTCCAAAATGAAGCCTGAACCTTTGTTCTTCCATCTTGTGCAACTCTTGTTGGAATTGGAACTGGTATTCGAGTCACCTCAATTATAGGATTCCCTGTATAGTATAATAAGATACCCTTTTCAAGCTGATATTTACCAAAAGATATCTTAGGATATGACTCTATATCGTTCAAAATGCTTTTTTCCTGAGCAAGATATTTCTTGATATTTTTATAAGCAGCTTTTTCTATGGCATAAATAGTATAGCCAGACTTACTAAATTTATAAATAGTGTCAGCAACCTCAAATTCCAAATTTTCATTAAGGATAGAGCCTATAGCTGTATTCTCTTTAAATATATCAATAATACTAGTTTTCTCATTATACAAAGTTGTTTTTGTAATCAAATAGCTATTGTCAAATGATGCAATAAAAGCATCTAAATCGGAATTATTTGCAAAATGTGTTCGGGACAATACTGGTGATTCCTCTTGATTATATTCCTCATTAGAACAACTGCTAAATATAGTTGCCATAATTAAAGAACAAAAAAGTAACAATAGAAATGCAATTAGAGGTAATTGCTTAGTACCTTTTCTATTAAGCTGGAGCAAAGAATTGCAAAGATTAGATTTTTTCATAACTATTATTTTTTTATTAATATTGTAAACGTAAACTCAGTAGAAAGACTCATTATGTACATAGGTTATCTAATAAAACTTTGAAAGTAAAAGTCAAAAGAAATTGTTTTGTATTATACTAGACGATATAAACAACTATTTTAGGTAGACTAGCCTTTTAACAGCTTATTATACCGTCTCTGCTACTTTGATTATATCTCACATTGTTTCATATCTATGGCTTTCAGCGGAATATTCGTAATATCCACAGTAAGTAATATAAATAGTTGAGAACATACGAATTAGTGATAGTTCTTTCCAACCAACCTTTTGTCTTAGGTCGACAAATCGTTTTGCTTTATTATGAAAATCAAATTTAACCATAAATGTTTTACTTTGCGACAAATATACATATATATATTGTTTATAACAAGAAAAATATCTTTTTTTTTAAAATAATTTGTGTTTTCTTGATATCTTTACTTATATTTGTAGTATTATTTACTATCTATATATTGTTTATATGAATAAAAACATTATTTCATTGAAGGATTTCGAGATTACTCCCAACGAGAATGTTACTGAGCGTAGCCAAAACTTCCAAAGTTACATTGATCAGATGGAGCAATTCGGCTGCAAGAGTTATTGGGTTATGGGAAAAACAGGAGTTGGAGCCAAGATGCAAATCGAGGGCTATAACGGTGAAGTTTCAGCATACATTTCCAACGATTATTTAGGCATGTCACAAAGGGCTGAAACCAAGGAAGCTGGTATAAATGCCGTCCTGAAATATGGCACAGGGGCAAGTGCCGCACAAGCCATCGGTGGCTATTTAGACATCCATCAGCAGTTGGAACAAGGCATTGCAAAGTTCGTTGGTCAAGAAGATGCCATTCTATTCTCATCAGGTTTTGGTGCCAACGCTGGTCTGCTTCGTGCTATATTGGGAAAAAATGACATAGCTTACATAGATTCGTATATCCATACCAGTGCCACAAGTGGTTTAATTGGAACCAATGTAAAGCATATAGGACACA